>Ga0208196_1001010_pt1 | contig 32769 bp, 33 predicted proteins | sample AD_JPNNA7_MetaG_FD_184443 | JGI IMG/M metagenome (GOLD analysis project Ga0208196, IMG submission 184443) | Active sludge microbial communities of municipal wastewater-treating anaerobic digesters from Japan - AD_JPNNA7_MetaG (SPAdes) (version 2) | ecosystem: Engineered > Bioreactor > Anaerobic...
ACTCATGATTGGCTAACCCAATGCTGAACTTTTAAAACAAATTCTTCTATTGGAAACGGCTTCTGTATAAAATCATCACATCCTGAAGCCATAATGACTGCACGCTCGTTTTTAAGCGACGATGCGGTAACGATGATAACGGGTATATGTTTTGTATGGTCATCGCTTTTCAGCTCCTTCACCACCTCTAATCCATGTAAATCCGGAAGCGATAGATCAAGCAATATACAATCTGGCTTTACTTCATGGGCAAGCGCTATACCTCTGGTTCCCGACTGGGTTTCGGTAATATCGTATAGTTTTGACAACAGAGCTTTCACCACCACAACGCTGTCCGAATCATCATCTATCACCAAAATTTTTTTGCGATCTGCCTGCGGTTTTGCTTCCACCTGTAATGGCAACTGCACCGTAAAGCACGAACCTTTCCCAAGCTGACTTTCAACATGGATGGTTCCGCCAAGGATGGATAATAATTTCAATACTATGGTAAGCCCCAGCCCCGTCCCTGGATATTTTGATGACAGCGAGCCTGATGCTTTGGTAAAACCTGTAAACAATGTATCCAGAAATTCACTGCGAATACCTATTCCGGTGTCGGCTATGCTTACTGTGCACATCCCGTCATGTGCATGCGCTGACACTGTTATACAGCCTTCCTCGGTAAACTTCACCGCATTATCAATAAGGTGCTCAAACACCTGATACACCCTGGTCTCATCACTCTGTAGTATAACATCATCCAGATGCGTATGCAGCAAAAGTCCTTTTTTCTCCAGTATACCTTCATACCGTTCCAAAATATCGCTCAATATTGTTGAAACCATAACATCAGTTATATGCAACTCAATGCCGCTATCTATCTCAAATACTTCTATAAGGTCATTTACCAGTGCAAGGAGGCGGCTACCATTGCGTTCAATAATTGCTAAATATTCCTTTTCTTCCGGGGTAAGTCTGCCATCAGCCTGCATAAGCAAAACCTTTGACAGCGTTAATATGGAGTTTAACGGGGAGCGTAATTCATGGCTTATGCTGTGCAAAAATTCCTTATTCATGGGCTTTTTGCTGAAAATTCATTTTTATTAAATATGCAATGTTAAACAAATTTGTTATTCCGCCAACAAACCGTTCTTTAATCATCCCTTTGGGCAAGAGGTCAATTATCCTGTTATATTCCTCCAGCCTGGTATTGATTGTAGCAACAATGTTCGATAGCTCCTGATATTCTGATGTTGCCTGTAAATTTTTCATGGTGTCAGCAACAGCAGAAGCGCTAAAAAATATCTTCCTGAACGCATCTTTTACAGTCGCAGGAAACCCTGAAAGAAGCTTCTCAACCAGACATATCCTGACCAGTTGATATCCTAACTGGACATCCTGACAGTTCCGGTTTGAAAAACAGTCCGGAAAACGTTCAAAGTAGGCATTCCCCAGTGCAATCATATCTTCAATGTCAAAATCAAAATTTCCGTCACAGGCAATAATATCGCCTCTGAACTCATCCAGATTTTTTGACTTTATGAATAGTTCCGCCGGTTTTGTCATAACATTATACCAGTCCATAAACAATAACTATCGCACAAAAACTATAGCACATAAGCATTGTTGTTAATAGTTAAAATACCATACCGTTGCAGCACACTGCTACGATATTTTTATAGTTAAAATAGCATAGCTTTTTTTGTAAAGAAGAATTAATGCCCTACTCTCTGATTGGCAAAACAAGAAGGCTTAACGGGTTTGCCTGCACACCATGAACCATAAGCGAAACATGAAGGTGCGGCCCTGTTGACATGCCGGTGCTTCCCACAGCGCCAATAAGCTGTCCGGCAACCACCCTGTCCCCGGATGAAACCATCAGCTTTTCCATATGCATGTAATAGCTGAATATGCCGTTGCCATGATTGACGATGACCATGTTGCCTTCGTAAAAAAGTTTATCTGCAAGCACCACAATGCCGTCAAGCATTGCATACACCGGGTCACCACTGTTGCCATTCAGATCAATACCGCGGTGGATACGCGTCACCGTCTGCCTTTTTTTAGTAGAGCTATCATACAGCAGATATCGTCGTTTTGCCCAGAATGCTGAATTGATGGTATGGGTATTCCGTGGATGGTAGGGAATGCTTTGTATGCAGTCATCAAACCTTGTTGCAAATGCTTTTTGCTTTTTCTTTGTGCATTCAGCAATAAATTGTTTTACCTCGGGAGTCTCTATGTAATCCTTCTGGGAATACTTATCAAACTCCATTGGGATAACCGAAACGGGAAAAAAAGATCGCTTAATAGTTACAGGAATCTCAATATGAAAGGAATCACCATATATGATGCAATGATAAACGCCTGGTTTTAACTCAGGATCAATAGCAAAAAATCCTCTGTACCCCCACGTTTTTTTTGATAATACAATCTCTTTATCAATAAATTTCACAGAAACCAATTGTACATCCTTAGCAGGTATGATTTCACAATACGCCACATTGCCCTGTGCAAATTTTTTTGCATAGATAGTACAGGTAACAGCATCGTTACTGACAGCAACCTTTTCCGGCATCACTACCGTAAAGTTATCCGGCAAAGGCTTTTTGGCGATAGTTACCTTTGTAATATCTCGTGCGCATGAAATGGCTGCACAGCATACCATGATTATTGCAGTTACTTGCATCTTCATGATGATAGCACTCCCTCTAAAAATAAAATGGTGCACAACCAGTTTCCCTCTCCTTATTCAAGGAGAGGGATGAAGGGCGAGGTTTGTGAACCTGCCACATACTATTTTATCACTATATTATTGATTTTTTCATGCTAATATTGTATAATACTATCATAGCACTATAACCATTTTCAACATCTATTTGTGGAGGTCACTATGAGCATACAGATTTCATTCAGCAAACTGGAAAAAGAATTCATGCCGCAATTCAGGGAACGGATCACTACCTCTGAGGATATCGTTGATGTACAGAAGATTTTTTCATATACCATAAAAGAGATGTTACAAAAAGCTTTTGAAAAAGAAGGGATTACAATAAACGAGGAGAATATAGCACTTACCAGCAGCGCACCTTACTATACCATAACCATTAATAATCACTCAATAAATGAACTATGGAACACCAGTGACTTAAAAGACATTTTGCAGCGCTTTGCCGAGGTTGCTCATAAGCGGTACATTCATTTGAAAAAAAATATGGCAAAAACAAAGATGAAGATACGTCGGTAAAGAATTATACTATTTTGCTAATTTTTCCATTACCTTTTTTCGGTATTCATAATCAGGAACATGTATCCCTTTTTGTTCCATGAGTATGGTATAACGCAGTTGTTTTGCATTAAGCTGTTTTACAAGCCCTTCCAGCCGTTTATCATCATCGCAGCAGGCGTTGATAAGCTGCTGTAATGAGTATATATCTTTTCGCAGTTCTACCTCTTCAGGAATGATGCCTGCATTCTTCATTATTTTATATGCCATCCTGATATCAGGCGGAATAGTATCCAGTTCATCCCGTGGAAGAGGTTTCCCCATCCCCGGAAGGTTATCAAACTCACCTCGCTCCATGGCGTCACGGATACGCTGTTCAGCTATCAGTTCAAAGATGTACATGGATTTCAGTAGCCTTTTTTAGAACGTTCTTAAAAAAAATTCTATTGTAAATTATTTCCCATTCAGCAGGGGTATAGATCAAACAATCAACAGGCACACAAACGTATGACTCAATGTCATTGAAGTCATCATACCGATCAAAAAAACGTTTATCCGTTTGTTTGATGACAATCAAGTCAACATCACTTTTCCCTGTCTGTGTATTACGAGCAAATGGACCAAAGAGGATAACCCTATCAACACCCTTTGACAAAAAGTTATGCTGTAATTGCGATATAACATGTTCTTTAAGCACCATAACAGTAAAGTAACGATATAGTGACGATGATGTCAATAGTATTTTTTTAACAATATGCCGCTATACCGTAATCCATCAACCTCTTTTGTTCGATAAATAAAAAAAGGAAGCGAAAAATATGAAACCTCTACTCTATATAGTACCTATTCTTATGCTGTCACATCTTGCATTTGCCAATGAGTACTGGCAGCGCCAGATAGAGTCTTTGCAAAAAGAACAGAAACAGGTGCACAAACAGCCATACGCCTCGTTTGTGCTTGAATATATTGATGCTCGTTTGGCAATGGCACAGGAACTGTCAGCCCTGTACCACGAAAGCTTAAACAATAAACACAGTGAGCACGCCGCAACCACCCATTATGTAACCGTTTTATCCCAATGTTTTGATGATGCAGCCATTAACATAACACGACAGCAGGTTATACAACAGTTACAACCATTGCAAACATCTGATACAATAGATTGCACCACCAATGACTACTACATCATTCATACCGAGCTGGTGCTTGCCTCCATAACCAGCTATACCAGCACAGGCATAGAAGAAAAAGACAACGATACCATGAACAACGATATGTCCGCGCCAGGTGCACCGCCTATGGCAAACCTGTCAGCAAGCGTCAGGTTTAACGAGCTATACCAGAAGGCTTGCCATACAAAGCAAAAGGCTGAGTACATACAATCTATTCTTACCCTGTGCAGCGGCGATACAACATCGACCGCTCAATACATGCACAATCCATCATTGCTGCTGCAGCTGTTCCCATCACTTGCAGCAAAAATACATACAAAAACTATCTATAGCAATGTTTATAACTCCGGCAATGGCATACCATATCAGATAACTATCCCCCACGAAATAGATAGCCAGAAAGCAGTAAACGACATTAACGCAAAACGAGATGAGCTCATTGCAACCAGCACTGTACCAACCAGTGAAATTGACGCAATAGCACATGCATACATTGATCCAGTACATGATGCCATTGCCGAACAGCAAAAACTTCTTGCCACCATGCAAAGCATAAACGGGATAACCATTGAAAATGAGGAGGCGCTTAACACATTTATTGAGCATTATACCACGCAATCGCGCTATCTTCTGGATTATGCACAGGCAAATACGCTCTACTGCAATCTTGTACAGTTCAAGGAACCAGCAATTGATTATCAAAAGCGCTATGAGCATATTGCAACGCTTGCCCATCAATTGCAACAACAAACAATTGCGGGCGATAGCTCCGGTAAAACCATGCCTGCTATTGAACGCATTGTTTCAATATTAAAGGCATTTGCCTGCACCCAGCATAAAAAAGAAAACGATGCTGCCGTACAAAACCTTATGCAGTCACTGCACACCATCAAAGAAGCTATACGCAGCCGTTGTACAGCGCCTGAAAATAATAACCTGAACCCTGCACTCTGCAGCAGGGAAATTGCAGCAGGCATTGAAACAATAGAAAAAGGCATACACCTTTTTCAGAGCCAGCACTATGCAAAAGAGGCTTTGATAAACTATGCAACGGTGGTTAATGAAGCATTTGAGCAGGCTTCAACAGGTTACGGCAGCAACATACTGCAGCAGATAGTTACCCTGCAAAGTGCCATTCCAGCGGTCAGCAACTTTGATATTCAAAAAATCATCACTGAATATACCGGCCAGTGTTACCTGCTGCGCAAATTGCGATACGACTGTGCATCACTGGTGCAACGATTACAGTTCTTTGAAAAGCAGGGCATTGCTATGCCTCAAAAAGATAAAGCCTTTCAGTTGCTGGAAACCATGAAAACCCTGCAACCCCTGTATAGCGTTGATGTTTACAAATATACAATGAATCAGAACAATATCATCATTATTGACCGGCAGTGTGCAGCAGCCTTAACAAGGATATCACAAAAAAATAAAATGCTTACCGCAAAGGATATATAAAGCATACAATGTCATTGCGTTATTGTACGGTACAGCAGTCTTGAATGAATAAATAAATAAAACAATAGCAGAAACAATAGTGTGTAGCACAACCCAATGATATCCCCATCCATTAAAAATTGAATAATTGCAACGCACATAAAAAATATTTTTACATGGCTGTCATTGCCTGATATACTTATAAGTACATTGTTGCAACATTAAGGATAATTATGAACATAGCTGTAGCCATGAGCGGTGGCGTTGATTCCTCAGTTGCCGCTGCTCTGCTTGTTAAAGAAGGACATAACGTCATTGGACTTACTGCAAAGATTTTACTGTGCTCAGAGATGGATGGCAGCCAGCCCCGTTTTGATGTTTGCTGCAGCCCGGAAAACCTGCATGATGCAAAAAAGGTAGCAAACAGTTTGGGAATCCATCATTACACTGTTAACCTTGAAGATGAATTTTATTGCAACGTTATTGAACCTTTCTGCAACGAATATTGCAGCGGCAGAACACCAAGCCCCTGTATCAACTGCAACACCTCTATAAAATTTCCAAAACTGTTGCACCATGCAAAAGAATTAGGCTGCGATGCGCTGGCAACAGGACACTATGCTTCCGTGTGTAAAAATAGCCGCTATTACATTAAACGCGGAAAAGATGCTGATAAAGACCAATCGTACTTTTTATTTAATCTGAATCAGGAAATACTTGCTCATGTGTTGCTGCCACTGGGGCTTTACACAAAAGAGGCAATCAGGGCGATAGCTCATGATATGGGTCTTCATGTTGCTCATAAGCCCGAAAGTCAGGAGGTGTGTTTTGTTCCGGATAACGACTATCCCCGCTATATAGAGCAGCACATTGGCAAAAGGCTGCCTGCTGGCGATATAGTAACAACCGACGGAAAGGTTATAGGCAGGCATAACGGCATTCACCGGTATACAATAGGGCAGCGGCGGGGACTTGGCATTGCATGGCAACATCCTCTCTATGTCGTGGCAATTGATGCTGCAAACAATCGCATTATTGTGGGAAGCAACGATGAGCTTTTATCCAGCGGACTTATTGCTTCAGGCATAAACTTTATGAAGGCAACCGCATTAAACAATACACCGGTATGGATAAAAACACGCTCCACGCAAAAACCATGTAAAGCTACTGCAACAACAGATAATGGCAGGCTCATCATAACCTTTGACCAGCCTCAGAGCAGTATAACTCCAGGACAGGCGGTGGTTTGCTATGATGACGACGGTGCAATACTGGCAGGCGGGTGGATAAAGGAAAAACTATAGAGTATTATTTATCTTACTATTAAAAGTACTTTTAAGGATACTATTGTGATTATCAGAGCAAATGATATAAAAACAAAAGGGGTTCTTTTGTTTGAAAAGCTAATAGCGCCAGGTGAGGATATCATTATTAATGTACGGGGCAAAAATAAATATGTGGTGCTGGACATTGAACGCTACAAACAATTGCGTGAATTAGAACTTGATACAGCTTATGAAAAAGTTATGGATGATATAAAAGCTGGCAACTATAAAAAACAAACCGCCAGAGAGCATGTTGATGATATCATAAATGAACTATACAATAATAATAACAGAGACATACCGTAAAAAAGTCATTAAATTCTTCAGGAAACACCGTGAAATGATACATACGTATGCAAAAGTATTATCTATTCTGGAAACAAATCCCTATCATCCATCATTACGACTGCATAAATTACAGGGAAAATTACATGAATACTATTCCATATCATTGGATACACAGTACAGGATGCTGATTGTATTCAATATTGATGAAAGCACCATCATACCCATTGATATTGGAACGCATGATGAAATATAGTGAAAGTATATTGACATACTATCACAACGGTAATGGCAAACATTTTAATAATACTCCCTGTGCCAGTCAGCACTTATACGGATTATAGTCCTTTACAAAATGCTGTATAAGGCTTTTGCATTCTACAGCGCTTAAGCTTTGAACATGGTCAGCCTTTAATGATACCACCTCGTTAACCAGCTCCTTATCAACACCATTGTGCGCTATTGTATAAATTTTAGTATGCGCTGTTGGCACAAGCTCTTCGCCCTCATTCCATAATTCTTCCTGCAGCTTTTCACCGGGGCGCACTCCTGTATATACAATAGGGATATCAACATCAGGCTGGTATCCTAAAAGTGCAATCAAATTGCGCGCCACCTCTTCAACACGATACTGTTTTCCCATATCAAGAACAAAAATCTCCCCGCCCTGTGAAAGCACCGTTGCATTGATAACAAGCATCACCGCCTCCGGTATGCTCATAAAATAGCGCGTCATATCAGGATGGGTAATGGTTACCGGACCTCCTTTTGCAATCTGCTTATAAAACAACGGTATAACCGAGCCGCGGCTGCCAATGACATTGCCAAAGCGCACACAGCATGTACGCATACTGTTGTTATAAGCCAGCGTAACCATCTCGGCAATACGCTTGGTTGCGCCCATGACGCTTACCGGATGCACCGCCTTATCAGTAGAGATACATACAAACTGTTTAACGCCAGCATGCTTTGCAGCTTCCAGCACCGTTACTGTTCCAAGACAATTGTTGCGCACAGCTTCCTGAGGATTGTGCTCCATGATATCAACATATTTATGCGCAGCAGCATGGAATACCACATCAGGCTTTTCGTTATCAAGAATATACCGCATTCGCGTTGCATCATTGATGTCGGCTATATAGTATCGGATGTCAGGCTTATCAAAATATTTTGCATAATCATTCAGCATCAATGTTAAATTATATATTGAATGCTCACCCCTGCCCACCGCTACAATAGTTTTTGCTCTAAAATGTAAAAGCTGCCTGCACGCCTCAGAGCCTATACTTCCGCCTGCACCGGTAACAAGCACCACCTTACCGGCAAAGAATTGCTCAATAGCATTGCTGTCAACCTGTATTTCCTGGCGCCCTATCAGCTCTTCAACGCCAATACCCTTAAGCTCGGGGGTCAGAGCCTTTTCAAACAGACGGCTGACAGCCGGAAGTATGGATATGGTAACAGGATGATCACAGCTCTGGATAATGCTAATAATCCTATCCACAGCCTTCTTTGGTGCCGACGGCATGGCAATGATGCACTCTTTTACTGTGTACTGCTGCACCAGCGCCGGAATATCACCGGTTGTGCCAAGCACAGGTTTGCCGCTTAAAAGCGTGCCAACCTTTTTTTTATCATCATCAACAAATCCTATAATGCTGTCATACCTGCCATTGCGCTTAAACTCGGTTGCTATGGTTTGTCCAGCTTCACCGGCGCCGGCAATGAGGATAACAGATTTTTTACCCGGGGCGATAGTTACTGAAGATGAGGTTAGCTCCCTTAAAACTATCCTGTATGCAATTAACAAAACAAAGCCTGTGCCACATGCAATAAACAGGGTGGCAGCATCCGGAATAGTTATGCCATAGGCAGCGATAAGCAGCAGTACACCGCCCAGCACAAAGCCTTCGCCGACACGGTAAAAATCCCGTATGGTAGCATACCGCCATACTATGCGATAGCACTGTGCCACATATAATCCCGCTATCGTACATACCGCATGAACTGCTGCAACCTTCATCACAGCATATCCCATCCCGTGCAGCAGCATGGACGCCATCACATACCCTGCAATAACGCATGCTATGTCCATCATAACCAACGGCATCTGCGAAAGCCGTATACTGTAGAATACCTTTTTCATGGATTATCGTTTATAGTGTTGTGCAATATCAATAACATTGTCTATAACATAGGCAATCTCTTCATCCTTCATAGAGGGATAGATGGGGAGGCTTATTTCACGCTCAAACACCCACTCCGCAGAAGGAAATGTACGGTAACTATCGCCCAGCCTTTTTTTAAAATACGTAAAGCGGTACAATGGAATAAAATGCACGCTTGTGTTTATACCGCGCTCTGCAAGTTTGTCAATAAATTGATTGCGGGAAACGGCAAGCGCCTGCACATTAAGCTTAAGCGGATACAGATGCCATGACGAGCTGCATGTTTCCTGTACGCTATACGGAATCAGCGTATCATACTGACCAAACGCCTCCGAATACTTCATGGCTATGGCAGTGCGCATGGCGGTTAACCTTTGTAACTTGGCCAGTTGCGTCAGCCCCATTGCAGCGGCAATATCGGTCATGTTATATTTATATCCCTGCTGTTCCACATCGTAGTACCAGCTTCCATGATTATCATACCGCTTCCATGCATCGCGATTCATCCCATGCAGGCGCAGCGAGCGCGCCTGGTCAGCCCACCTGTTGTTAGCGGTCACAAGCATACCACCCTCACCGGTTGACAGCGTTTTGGTTGCATAAAAGCTATAGCAACCGCAATGCCCCACCGTGCCTGCCAGCTTCCCTTTATAATACGATGGCAATGAATGGGCAGCATCCTCAATGACATAGCAATTGTGCGCTTTTGCACTATCCATGATTGCATCCATATCGCAGGGGTGTCCTGCATAGTGTACCGGTATAATTGCTTTGGTCTTAGGCGATAGTAATTGCTTAACTGACTTTACACTTATACAATGTGTTTCTCTGTCAATATCTGCCATAACAACAGTGGCTCCGCAGTATTCCACCACCTCAGCTGTAGCAACAAAGGTATTTGCAGGAACTATGACCTCATCGTCCTTGCCCACACCACATACCTTTAAAGCTAAGTGAAGCGCCGCCGTGCACGAGCTTACCGCAACGGCATTGGGCACATTGACGTAGCGAGCAAAGGCGTCTTCAAATGCAATGGTTTTGGGACCCATGGTAGTCCATCCGCTTTTAATGGCACCTACGGCAGCATCAATATCATCATCATCAATATAGGGGACATGGAACGGGATGTTCATGGAAGTATATCCTTATGCACAACATCGTATTATTTCTATTTTCGGATAAAAGCGGCGGTAAGAATATCAAAAGATTTTTATTTTCAATGACAACTATCACAAAAACCACAGGAATGTATGCTTGCCAGAGCCATCTTTTTCTGTATATTTATACAAACCCTTCAGAATGGAAAACTTGGTAAAACCCGTTTCTTCTTCCTTTTCATATGCCCATAATATACCCCACAAACTGCCAACTGAATGGTATTTCCGTTCAGGCTTTTTTGTTTCATCAAAAATTGTTCCCAGAAGAACCATCCGCCTGCCATCATTCATTAACAAGTCTTCATTGCGATAATACAACAAGCCTAAAAGCCCCAGATCAACAATCTTATAATAATGTCGGTAACATCCACTGAGCAAAACAGGTATAATCAATAGATTGAATTGATGTTCACTATAGTAATAATACAGAGGAAGTATCTTATGACTGAATGAATAGTTATCCTCCTCTACACCAACAAGCCACAACAGAGCATCAACATCATACATGGGTTTGTTTTTGTCCCGGTCATATTCAAACAATGCACCCCAGAGCAGTCGTAAGCGTAGTACTTCGGGTTCTGTGGTTACTGTCATAGTTGTCAATAACAATGAATGTTGCGTCTTAATGGCTTCCCCTGAAGAATAATAGTTTTTATAATCATATAAAAAAAGCATAGTATCCCTTGTATAGCTCTTTGATCGGTAGCGGTAATACCCTGCAACAAAAAGTGACTGACCATCATCATCACGATGTTGCCACATCAAACACAGCGGGATGGCAAATGTATCATCATGTTTATCCATTGTGTTGACGCTTTTGTAGTATAACGGATTTATATAAAGACTTTTAGCAATCAAGCCATTGTTACTATATTCTTTGTTGTAATGAATAAGTGAGAATGACCTTGTAACCTTATAACCATCTTCTGTATACACACTAAACCAGTAAAAAGGAAAAATCCTGAACCCGCGCTTAGTGTCTGAATGATACCAATTGATGAAAGGCCATAGTATTGTTTTTTCATCATAGCCCGCAGTATCATATTCATGCCAATAGCAATTGATAAGATACATGCTGGCAAAAGCATTGTTATCCCTTTGATATCCGTAAAAAGGAAATAAAACAAAATATTCTTCAGCATCCGAATAATATGAAACATACAATGGTAGCAAAACAAACAGCTTGTCTTTTGAAGCTTCATCCCAGGTAAGCCATGAAAGTGGAAGCAATCTAAAATGTCGCATGCTATCAGCTTTTTCAAATGCCATTAAACCAAAAAATATCTTCCAACCCCAGAAGAACTGTGAATCTTCCCTGTTAACGGTCTTCTTTTTATTAATCTGTGGATGCGTTGTATCACTACCATTCAAATGATTATTGGCGATAGTTCTCTTCATCAAGGCACTGTCAGCATCATAGTCTGCTGGTTTATTATTATCAACAGCATCAGCATTTTGCAAATAACTATCGCCCAAACCTGTATTTGCTTTATCCCGTGAATATGGAATACGAGATGAAAAGCTCCACATTGCATATAACCACGATACATCAGTATCAAGATATTTTCTCCCTTCAGATTGGGAAAGATTAACCCCAACATCTGGCTTAAAAATACCAGTATAGGTTTTACGCGCATACCCTGTAAGGTTAATATGAACAGTAGTGTTGGTATCACTATAGTTGTAAACAAAAGGCAGTAGTATATTCCCTTTGCTTGTATCATTACGCCATGAAAAATAGATGGGCAAAAAATGAATATAGTATTGCTCAACACCGTTTTTTTGAGGCGCATTATTTATGGCATAGTGCTTGCTATGGTAATACAACCATATCCATAGCCTATCCATATCCGGCTGCCAGCGGTGAAAATGAAATAAGCCAAAGGAAACACCCTCATAAGCTGTCCTGCGTGGACTGCAGTATAATGGCACATAGTAGCGGTATCCATTATCAGTAAATTCGTGAAACAGCAATGGCACAATCCACAGGGTGTGTAATGCATTATGGTTTCTTCTCCAATCAATCAACCATAGTATATTGGTATGTGAGCTATCATCACCTGCACTATGATAATATACAGGGATAACCGGAAACCAGATGTTGTTGTAGGTATAGTGTTGTGTGCTTGTGTCATAAACAGTGCGCCTGCCAAAAAGTGGTGTTACCGTATAGTGTTCGATAGTAGCCTTTGATAAGTCTTTACCCCACATAAATACCGGCAAACACCATAAACGCTGCAACCCGTGTTCATCCCAGCTATAATCCAGCAACCATACAATATTACGGTGTCCATAGTTGTTGCGCACATGGTGGTAAGTGAGCGGTATTATTGGTGCCCACCATGTATACTCACTATCATGAGGAGTACTATGGCTACTATACCAAAAAAGTGGGTTGCCATACCATGTTTGTGACAGTTCATCCGAACGGTATACACGGTAATATGACAGCAATGGAACTATGACATTGTACTGAGAGGTAAACTGCTGGTATTCCTGTGCACGATTTTGTTTACCCCACCACAATAACAGCAAAATCTCACGGTCATATTTAACCTGATTGGTGTATGAATAATATGCAGGAAATAATAAAAACTTTGTTTTCTCTGCACCATCCTGTTTTACATAGGTTAACAGGGGGAAGATAATGGTTTTTTTTCGATTATCAATTTTACTGGTAATGTGATAATATAATGGAAGTACTCTGTATGAAGTATAGTTTGGATAATCAGTATACTTATATAGCCATAGAACCATCATTGAATAATGGTTCTGCCATTTTTCCTGTTCTATAAAAAGCGATTTTATAGGATACTTTTCCTCTTTTTCACTTCCATACACCTCATGCTCTTCATCCAGATCATCCCAGCTTCTGCCATACAATGGAGTCAAAGCCAAAAGCATCATGATAATGGAAATGAAAAGGAATGCACCTTTGGTTTTTACCCATTCCATAGTTTTCTTATTCACCTGCTATGTTGTATAATTTTCCAGTTTTACACTTCGGATGGAACATTATACATCAAACATAATAACCTTGAACACTTTAAATCAAAGTACATCATCCAAAAGTTTACAACACTACGTAACATCCAATTCCTTTATCTGTTGCTGTATATAGTCCCGTATTTGATATTTTGTAATTGATATAACAGGTTCAAGATGATTAATCTTATCGTCAATAATATCATCTACATATAACAATGCCATAGAAAATAGTTTCATTGTTAATCCAGGTATTATTTTTGAAGATATATCATAAAGTTTTTTTATTCCCAATTCTTTCATTAAAAAATATACATCATAATAATCTCTATATTTAGCTCGTAAAAATAATACATGTATCTTCATGGCAGCAATGGATTCAATAGTTGCAATATTCAGTTGTTTAATTTTTCTTGGTTTTAAAAATTCCCAGCCAGCATCAAAAAATGTTACTTTTGTTCCATCAATCAAAAGATCAATCTGCTCACTGCTTTGATTTGTAATTTCCACCTTTCCAAAATATTTTATATACTGCAAAATGTCATGTATGCTATAGAGATTTTTATTGTACGTAAAAAAATCTAAATCATCGCTTTTCCTATGATGTAAATATATTGCTAACACAGAGCCACCAGCTAAAACATAGCTGTTGTTTTGTTTGTTTCATAGACACATGCACTATTATTTTATTATGGTTACTTTTAACAATAAAATTTTCATCATTTCAAAAAATAGTAAACCATTTTCTGAATGATTATACCTTCAGGATATACCAAATATAATTATGATAACTTCCCCTATAGCAAAGCTGTATTAGTATACTATGATACATTATTTTTGTCAAATGTTTGGTTATATGGTATGCTACATTACACACTAGTTCAAGCTAAGGATGCACTATTCATATATTGCTATTACAATTTTAACTATGCCTTTGAAAATTTATGTTTTGCAATATGTTTCAATAAACCCTTATTGCTTTTTTTATTATTAGTATTACCTTCCAATTGAGCAATACGCCCTTCAGCAACTGATATGGTGAAGAAAGCAAGGACAGTCAATAAAAATAAAAGTATCGTTATAATAATAGATTGGTGAGGTTTAAGATACAGCAACACAATTGAAAAACATCCAAGGATTGCCGTGTAGCTGTATAATATCCACAATATCCCTTTGTTACTAAAACCAATATGAAGCAATCGGTGATGTATATGGCTTCTGTCAGCTAAAAAGATATGATTCCCGCCTACAAATCTGTTTTGCACTACATGTGCCATATCAATCAGCGGTATCAATAGCAACACCAGCGGTACAAAAAATACTGTTATGGTAGATACCTTTTTAATACCTATCAGTGGTAATATTGCATACATAAAGCCTAAAAAGTATGCCCCTCCATCACCCATAAAAATCTTCGCAGGAGGATAGTTAAAAATAAAAAATCCACCGATGGCACCCATCAATGCAATTGCTAAATAAGTAACCACTACCATTCCCTGTAGCCAGCCAATAATTGCCAAAAACAATGAAGCTATCATTACAATGCCACCGGCAAGCCCATCCATACCATCAAGCATATTGATGGCATTCATAAATCCAGCAACCCATAATATGGTAACAACATATGATAGTACGCCGAATTGTATGCTCAATTCAGGAGATACAGTAATCCCGTTAATCTGCAATCCGGCTAAGGCAACAAGCAAACCACATACTAACTGTAAAAATAACTTATAGCGTGCAGAAATCTTTTTGATATCATCAACAAAACCTGTTAAAAATGCCAGCGATACAGCACCAGCAAACAGTGGTATATTGAATTGTACTTTAAAATCATATACTAAAAGGTATACCAGCGAGCACATAAACCCAATAAAGATAGCCAGCCCGCCCAATCTGCTGATGTTGCCTTTATGAATTTTGCGTTCATTAACATAATCATAAAGGCCATTTTTTTGACTAACTTTTATAATTACAGGAATAAATACTAATGAAATAATAAATGCTATAAAAAAAACAACCAAATCAAATACATCCATGACAGTGCACCTTTTTTTGTTTATGATTACAAACCTATACTGTTCTTATTTTCAATAGTGCAACAGTTTTTGTATTAGTCAAGGATTTTTTATGCATGTTTTGTTATGTGCTATGTAGGTATTAATTATTTTGTTTGCCTATAATTAGGTTAACATCAGCATCTCCGTCATACACCTTATTACATACTATATCAGTATAATGATATACTATAAAACTATTAATACTGAACTTGCTCATGCAACACTAAATTCCGATGCTCAGTATAATGATATACTATAAAACTATTAATACCCTAGACATGGAATTTTATATTAACTTATTGTTTATGGGCGTATCGTTTATAAAATAGTATTATTTGATATAATAGAACCAATAAAAATAAAGTACTGTACAAAAACAATACTAAACGTATTTCATGTAACAATAATGAAAGTGTTCTGGCCCCGATTTAACAAGCACTTTTTATGCTCGTATCATAATATTCCTGTAATGCCTCATGCGGACTTTTATATCCTAATCGTTCTATCATCCACTCTTCGTTATAACGCTTAATAAATTCTTGTACGGCATCTATTGCTTCTGCAATGGTTTCAAAATCATTTACCGAAAACACCTGCTCTTCTAATGTTCTAAAAAATCGCTCTATTATCCCATTACATTCTGGACTTCGTCACGAATAACTTATCTGTATCCCATAATATTCCATCGTGTTCTTACAATACGCCGATGTGTATTGCCCCCCTAAATCACATCGCACCTCAAGACCCATGGAACAGTTCATTCCAGAGGTCCCGTATAGCCTCAGTATGCTTTGTTGTATTGCCCTGCCTGATTCAAATCTATCCCCATGCTTCACCATAATAAACCTTATTACTTCAGAATTAAAATGATCAATAACGCCAAATAACCAAGCTAATTCTAACTCCTTCTCAATAGAATATTTCCCATGCGTTTTAACCCATCCCGAGCTGCTAATAAAAAAGCCTCTTCCAGCTTTCAATATCGCCTACTGATACTTTTACCTCCCGTGAAAGCATTTCTATACTTTCACCCTGTAATAACCGTAATACTATTTCTTCTTTTTTCCTTGCACAGGTGGGCACTTATTTATTTTATGGTTTCATCTGTACTCATATCTATTCCACTTTTTCAATCTAAATTGTATACTATTTTGTGCTCGGTTATAATTGGGGCCAATATAAAAAATATTCCTTGTTAACTAGTTTATTCATAAAGAACAAATCCATTCAACTAAAATTGTTGCATTACGTTTATTATTATGATTATCTTCTACAAATTTATAAGCATTTTGAGCATACTTTTGTAATAGTAATGGATCATTCATCAAATTTAAAAAAAAATCATTCATTTTTTCTATGCTACCTTCACAAAAACAACCTGCATTATATACATCTATTAAAACACCATAATCATAATTAAGGCTAATGGTTGGAACGCCCGAAGCTGCTGCTTCAATCACAGTTAAAGGCCAATCCCCTTCCATATCGGATGTAACAAAAAAAACCTTCGATTCTGCCAACAATTTATATATATCTTCATATTTAACAAATGAATAAAAAGTCAAATTTTTAAAACTACTGGCTATGATTTTTATTTTATTAAAATACTCTTCTTTACCAGGGACTGGATTTGCTACTAACAAAAATTTATAATTCTTGTTCATACTGACAATTTTTAAATAACTTTCAACATTTTTCCATTCATCACATCGTGCAATCCATGCCCCATCATATTTTTTTTCTTTTACTTTAACGATCTTAGCAAGATCTATACCTTTTTTAAGAACTTTAACTTTTGTAATATCTGGATAACGCTTTAAAATATTCTCTTTTTCAATTTCATTTTGAGCAATGAGCAATGCAGAATTTTTGATTAGTAATGGAAAAAAAATGCATTTTTTTCTGGAATTTTGATAATATCCTAAACTCTCAATATCATGTCCAAAAAAGAAAACAAATTTTATACCTAAAATCCTGCAAAAAAAAGCAAGCACACAGGATTCTATTGTTAACCCTAACTGCATGATGCTATCAATTTCATAGTTTTTGATAAATTTATAAAATTTCATAAACTTCAATAACGCATTATCTGATTCTTTATAAAGTTTTATAATATTAAAATTATCGGCATCATCAAAATCAATAGTATCATATTCTGGTAGCAAAGTATAAATATTAGTATAATGATATAATTCTTTAACAAAATGGTAAAGATGTATTGTTGCACCACCAAAGGTTCTCTTAGACGTTCTATTGAACATGGCTTCAGAATCTTTTGGCAAAAAAACCGCAATATTTTTATTTATCATCTTCTTCTCGTAATATTTAAAATTATTATCACTTATGTTATTTGCAGCATTTCCTTTATTATTCTTACATCGTCTTTTGAAAATAACATTAATAAAATTAACATTATGTATAGTATGGTAATGATTAAAGCAGATACAAATTCATTAAAAACATATTTAAAATATAAATAGTATGAGGAAATTAACATAAGAGTTATTAAAATTAATTTCCCATAGATAAATAATATCAATTTAATTTTAATATTTTCTTTCTTATATAAATATAAATGACCTGAATAATATATAACTCCATAAGTTATGACAACACTCATGGCAGAACCAATAACTCCAAATAAAGAAATCAGGATAATATTTGATATCATGTTTATTATTGTTGATATTATGAGTATTTTTAATAAAATATTCTGTTTATCCATACCAATTATAACAACAGAAGCTACATTAAAAACCAGCGGAAGAGCAAAAGATAAAATTTGTAAAACAGGAATAGCTTCCATATATTTAGAACCAAAGATTAAATAAATTATATTTTTTGCAAATAGATAAAATATAATCATAATATAAAATGAAGCAATACCTAAATATTTACTCAATGTATTAAAAGTAAATTGGAATTTGCTCATATCATTTTGTTCAAGAGCCTTATAGAGCATTGGTATTATAATTTTCCTTAAATTATTTGGAATTAGCGAAACAGTGTCAATGAACATAATAGCATTATTAAAAAGTCCAACGTAAGTAGTCCCTGCAATAAAAGAAATAATTAATGGATTTATTCCAAATGTAAAATTTGTCAATATACTGATTAAAGAAAAAGGAATAACACTTTTTACAAATTTTACAAATAAATTTTTGTTAAATATTAGTGTAAATTTTTTAAATGTTCTAATGGATAATAGAAAGACAAAGGTATAAACAACAACTAATCTTGCAATACTAATGTGATAATAGTTTCCGTGTAATACTATTACAAACACAACACTAATAAAAAAAATAACCACGTAAATAGAATTAATGATTGAAGGAAAAATAAAATTTCTTTTTGCCTCATCAGTGGCATAATATGTTGTCATAAATTCATTCCCTATTCGTACCAGACCAAGAATCAAGGTTAGTTTTATCACATCATGATTATAGCCTGTAAAATAAAGTGAAAATGCCATAAATAGATATACAATAACAGCTAAGGCTACTTTTAAACAAAAAGCATTGGTGAAATGTTCATTTTCATATTTGCTTTCTAAATTAATTGCTCTTATTAATGAAATATTTAGACCTATTTCTGTAATAACAGAAAAAAATGTTGCATAAGAAAGTGATGTGGAAAATTCACCAAAGTGTTCTATAGAGAGATAACGTGCTATTATAATAGTTGTTATAAAGAAAAATAATTTTTCTATCAGTGAAGCAGAATTAACTATAATGGAGTCGAAAAAGAATTTTGATTTATCATTCTTCAAATTTAGTATTATCCATATTATTTAAGGTTTTTTAAATTTAACTTCTGAATGAAAGTAGTTAGCTAATATTTCATTAATAGCTTTTGAATAAATTGTAATTATAAACAAATCAGTGTTGATAATTTTAAAGGTACAGACAGTCAATATAATATAATTTATTAAACTGCAAATATTTATTTTTTCTTATTCTATAATACTTTTTTTTCATTACTTTTTGGATAATTGTACAATATTCCCTTTATAAAACAAACCGGTAAATCTAATAACTTAGTTATGATTTTCAATCCCATCTCAGTTCATTTTGATATTTTTTTTGTGTAATAACATGATGGATTCTGTGGTGGGACTTGTTTTATCACTTTCACCTCATCTTTTCATTTTTCCCAACTTTCCAGATTAAGTCATAAATATATACAATATATAATGATACTGTTAATTATTTACTACCTCGTTATATACAATGTTTTCACTTTAATTAGCATTATCTTTTTGATCTAATGGTATTGAGATTAAAAAAACCATTATTAATGGGAGCAATCTAAAAGTAGAATTAATGAATTGACCATAAAAAAAGTCGCGTACTAATAACCCGGCTAAAATAGGTATAATTAAATATCTTAATTTATGTTTTCCAGCCTTTGCCAAACCAATTATAAAATAAAATAATACTAATACAAGATTTATAAATCCATACCTTGCCCATATATCAAATATAATATTATGAAAAGTCTGCACTCCTGTTAATCTCATAAATTCATATTGACTTGATGCATATCTGAATCCATCACCAAAGAGAAATCTTAAAGAGAAAGGAGCCTTCATTTGTTCTTGTATCACATCTGCCCATATTTCCGTTCGGTGTGATGTACCACTTGTTAATACTTTTATGATAAGAGGTTGTAATATCCCTGCTAAATATAGTAAAATCAATAAAAAGGTAAATATTAAAATAAAAATGATACTATAAGACATTTTTAATTTTAAATAGTTATCTTTTACAAGCATAAATAAAGCAATTATAAAAGTTACAAAAAAAGCTAAAATACTACTTCTATCCTGACTATATATTAACAATGGTAGAAATAAAATAAATAATATTATAAAAATAAAGTATTCTTTAATTATATTATTTTTTTTAGAATAAGTAACATTTATAATGAAAACACCTAAAGCAGCTAATAAGCCAGTCATAATTTCCTGTCCAAATGTATAGCTTCCAATAAAACATCCAAAATAATTAACATTACTCAATTTTCCCAGAGATCGTACATTACTTGAAACAAAATTTGAAAAATTATAAAATTGAAAAAAGTCAATCAATGAAATTAAACCGGCAAATAACTCAGCATATATTATTATTATCAGCCATCTTTTTATAAATTGATCATCAGGCTTAGCAATTCTAACAAAACTAACAATGCCAATAGCAACAATCCACCATGATAATGGTTGAATAATATCTAAAGGCAATGATTTACTATTAAATAGTGCTCCTATTATTGCAAATATGGTAAAAAAAAACCACAACACTTCGGAAAACGAAAAGTATAATTTAAATATTATAATTCTTGATAAAATTACACAACAATATATCATTATAATTAAAAATCTTATTGCTACATCAAAGTGACCTCGTATAAAGACTGTTTGCGGCAATATAGTTAGTAGCGTAATGATAACAAAAAGATTTAAAATATTTTTATTTATAAATTCTGCAAATTTTAGCATAGAATTAACCTCTTGATTTCATTATGCATTGTTTAACGAATTAGATAATAGAACTATGAAATTTTATTTTGTTGTCAAGTGTTTTAATATTTTTAATATTAATGATATAGTATTTTACTGGAACTATATTAAAATTTTTTTAAAGTTTTACAGAAAAATATTTTTTAGAAAATAAAAATATAATAAATATTAGTCTTATGAGTTGTTAAAATAATTAAATCACTTTTAGATGGATGCGAAATCCCAACAATCTATAAAGAGTGATATTATATAATACTATTACCCCATACAGAGTTGTATAGGTTCATTTTGTCATTCTGATTACACGCAGTGTCCGAAGAATCTCATACTCTGTCGCAAACATTGATAACCTTGACCTTCGGATTAGAATGACATATCAACCTCACCCCCAGCCCCTCTCCCTCCCTGGCAAGGCGAGGGGGAGCGTTTTTTTAAATGTCATTTGGAACTTGATTCGGAATCTCCTTGCCACTGCCGTCATTCCGGGCTTGACCCGGAATCTTAACTTCGCATACCAGTCATGCTGAAATTGATTCAGCATCCCATTATTGATATAGATCCTGAAACCAGTTCAGGATGACAGTCCTCGATTAAAATGACTATTGCCAAAAATACATTTTCCCAATATCATCTTACATTTCACACTTCACATCTCACATTTTACATCTAACATTTCACACTCAAAAACTATCCACTATCCACCACAAACCATCATCCATCAACCAATTATTTACCTGATGAATATTGCAACAACGCTATAATAAGCCCTGCTTGTGCCAGCACTGCAGTTAAAAATAAACCTACTATCCAGCGCAATAAACTTCCATGACTTTTCTGTATCTCAACACGTACTTGAGCTATCTCTCTGGCTACATCAGCCCGTACCTGCTCTATTTCCTTAGTAAGTTTTAACTCTACCTCCTTTATTTCACCCCGCACCTGCTCTATTTCCCTGGTAAGCTTTAATTCTACCTCTTTTATCTCACCTCGTGTCTGCTCTATCTCTTTGGTAAGCTTTAATTCGGACATCGTTACATCTTGCCGTGTTGCCAGTTGATTATGTAATATAGCCTCTTCTACCAGCTCTATAAACTCGGACAATAGCCTTGCTTTTGTTTCATCGTCCTTAAATGCTTCATATATCTTGATTGCATATCCCATGGGTACATTTCCTCCTGTTTTATCTATAGTATACTATTTTCTATAACCATGTCAAAGTAATTTTTATGTATATACCGTCATACCGTCACACCATCACACCATGCGGCGCTGTATTGGCTTATTTTGTCATTCTGAGGACACGCAGTGTCCTAAGAATCTATTCTTTCTCATAACGACAAGATTCTTCGCTATCGCTCAGAATGACAGTCGTTGCGGCTCAGGATGAAAGTCGCTAATGCTCAAAATGACATTTGCAGTATCTCAAAATACATTTTCCCAATATCATCTTACATTTAACATTATTCATTTTACATCTATCATCTCGCATTCCATATTTTTTATTTAACAACCTCCATTCATTTTATTTATTCACTATAAAATACATTGCCTGATTGCCTTTCAATAAACTCATAGTGAATTGTTTGCAGCAACCCTTCGCGTATAGATAGTGGAGGGATAAAACCTGTTTTTACTATATTTGTTTCAAAGCAGCTATTGGAGCAAAATTTTTTTACTCTTATATAGCTAATGGGGAACTTTTTACCAGTAACTATCGCCACCATATCAAATGCCTTACCAACGGCATAGCCGGCAATATAGGGAAGCTTGATGTTAATTAACTTTTTTTTGCCAAGTGCATGGTAAATTGTTGCAACAAGGGTGTTCATATCAAAGGTGTTTATTCCTTTTTCCTCAGCAACCTTACATACATTTTCAGCACCGCCTACATTTACTTCATAGTACAGGCTTTTAGGAGTAACATCGTCCCGGTGTGCAGCTGCTAAATTAATGATTACATTGCCGTTAATATCTTTTAAAAATGCATCGTAATTACGAACATTGGCTACTACCGTTCTATCAGGAAAGGTTTTACTCTGGACTTTGTTGACTATGTAAAAATCTTTTCCCGAATTTACTAATCGCCTACACAGTCGTGTGCCAATGAAGCCGGAACCGCCAATAACGATGATCATGTTTATTCCCTTTTTTTCAATTCACTTTTTATCTTTTGGTTTATAATTTTTCTCTCTTTATCAAAAAACCAACTCCATTTATTGAAATAGCGTATCATGTTAATTATATGAATAAAGAGCATTTTTAAATTTTTGTAAGGAGCTTTCGCGTGATCATGCATAATTGTCACATAGGGGATATACATCGTGCGATATTTTGCATGCATTCTTCGCGTTAAATCTATATCTTCTGGATACATAAAAAATCTTTCATCAAACAACCCTATTTCTTTTAAAGCTGAAACTCTTAATACCATAAAACATCCAGACAAATAAGGCACATTCATTTCAGTATCACACCCAGTATAGCACAGTTCAAAATTGTAATCATGTTTTTCTCTAATTTTTTTTATTGGTATAAAACGCCGTAGTATTAAATCCATTGGAGTTGGCAAAAGTTTACATAAATACTATAAACTGCCATCGGGATACACAACTCGGGGCATAACCAAACCAACATCGGGATTTTTTTCCATGTAGTCTATAATAATTTGTACATCATCGGGATTAAAAGAAATATCTGGATTTAACACAAAATGATATTTACTTTTATTTATGATTCTTTTGATTGCCATATTGTGCCCGGCACCATAGCCGGGGTTTAATGGGTTGTGGATGTATTCAGTTTTGGAGTTTAATAGTTTTAAATCTAAGGATTTAATTTTTGAGTGATCTATAAGAAAAAGTTTTGTTATTGGAGATTGAAAAACGATTTTTATTATTTCTTCAATGTCCTTTTTAGTATTGTATAGGACAATAGAAGAACTAACCATCATATTTACCTAATCTTTTTGTTATACCATGGAAAAAACCCAGTAAAACATATTTTAAATTTTTAAGTTTTGGCTTATCTAATAAAGGATAACCAATAATATATCGAAAAGATTTAAAAAATAAAACAATTCTATGCAGAAAATCAAGGTCTCTTGAATATATTGCTAAATAAAAAGCATTTCTAGTAATATAATAATGTCGAATAGGGTTTCTTAAATTTACTTTCCTAAAACCAACGTTTATTGATGTATCACCTAAACTATGATGTATTACAACATCAGCATTCCCTATAATTTTATACCCCTTATTTAAAGCTCTCCAGCACCATTCCAAATCCACCCAATCAATAAATAGTTCTTCTTTCATCAAACCAATATCATGTAAATATTTTGCGCGAATTATCTTACCAGAAGCTATTGCTTGCATAATTTCATGCTTACCCGATTCAGGGAAAAATTGTTTAAAAATAATAGGTTTTACTGAAATAAAACCATCGGAAGAATTTTTAATTTTATCAAAAAACTTTGGCGCAACCGCACAAACTTTTTCATTTACCATAAAAACTTCTACCATATCTTTTACATAATTTTTCGGATAAATTGTATCTTGATCAGATAACATTATAAAATCAGCACCTTCTTTTAAAGCTCTTTTTATTCCAATATTCTGGGCATAGGCAATACCTTTGTTATCATTTAGAGAAATTATCTCGATGTTCTAATTTTCAAATTCTTGCAAAAATCCGTTTGATTTAGGGGTATTATCAATTATAATTGTTCTTTTTACTTGTTCAGTTATACTTTTCAAAAGAAATTTAAGTATATCCATTTTTGGGTAATATGTTACAATAATAAGATGCACGTTCAAAACCAATAACTCCTATAGACTACTGAACAAAAATCAAAAATCTAAAAAATTATTATTCCAGTGTTAAAAAATGATAGGTTTTAAAAAAAATTAGCTCTTCACCTTGCTTTTACATTTATGTTTACAACGCTAATTTATAAATTTTTAATTCCTTATTTTATATTACCCACTATCAACCAACTCACCATAAACCATCAACCATTATTTAATCTGTCTAAACATTGGTGCAATGAATCGCGCCAGTAGGGGATGGGAATGGCAAGCTGTTTTTTTATTTTGCCTTTATCAAGTACACTGTATGCAGGGCGCTTTGCAAGTGCTGGATAGTCGCTGGACACAATAGGTTCTATGGTACACGCTATGCCCATAATGTCCACTATTGCTTTTGCAAAATCATACCAGCTTGCAACGCCTTCATTGCTATAATGATACACCCCTTTCAAGGAACTATCGCCCACAATTTTTGAAAGTACCTGAGCTAAATCCTTAGCATAGGTAGGAGTACCAACCTGATCATACACCACACGCAACAATTTTTTTTCTTTTGCAAGCCGTGTTATAGTCTTAACAAAATTATTGCCGTAGGTTGAATAAAGCCATGAGGTGCGCACTATTGCATAATCAATATTACTCGTTACAATTGCGCACTCGCCTTCATATTTTGATGCACCATACACCGAAATTGGGTCAGGCATGTCATCCTCAGTATAGGGTGTATTTTTATTGCCATTAAAAACAAAATCCGTTGAAATATGTACCAGCCGTATGGTATGCATGCGTGCAGCATTTGCAAGATTTTTTACAGCATCACGGTTAACAAAAAATGCCTGCTCCCTTTCCCTTTCAGCATTGTCCACCTGCGTATATGCTGCACAATTAATTATATGGGTAATAGCATGGTGCTTTACAAAGTCGTTGAGCATTTCACTATTGGTAATATCAAGCTCATCAACATCAGCAAAGACCCCATCAATCATGGTGCTAAGCTCTGAACCTAACTGTCCATGCGCACCCGTAACCAGGATGTTCATTACACTTTTGCCTCGCGCAAGCATGGCAGGTTTTTATCTTTATCTGAACGCTTTATTACATCACGCGGAAGTTTCCAATCAATAGCAAGCTCCTCATCAAAAGCATCGATGCCTCTGTCATGTGCTCGTGAATAAAAGTTATCTACCTTATACTGTACAATTGCATATTCTGAAAGTGCAATAAATCCATGGGCAAAACCCTGTGGTATAAAAAGCTCTTTTTTATTGCTGTGCGATAGTTCTATTGAAAAGTGTTTTCCATACGTAGGCGAATCTTTCCGTATATCAACAGCAATGTCAAGGATGCTACCATAAACTGCCCGTACCAGCTTGCTCTGTGCGTAAGGATGCAGTTGATAGTGCAAACCCCGCAAAACTCCATATGATGATTGTGATTCATTATCCTGTACAAATGTTGTAGTGCCAATGTTTTTTTTGAAGAGGTCATCCCGGTATACCTCACAAAAATAGCCACGGCTATCTTCAAATACTTCAGGGATAATAATAAAAACGCCCGTCAGTTCTGTTTCTATAAACTCCATAGTAATTTCCCTATAACTTAAATATTAATATTGTCAAATTAAACTTTTATATTTTGCATAATTTTTTTTAAATACTGGCCATAGCCACTTTTAATTAATGGCTCGGCAAGTTTTTCAAGCTGCTCCGTTGTTATCCATTTATTATTATATGCAATCTCTTCAATACATGCTATCTTTAAACCCTGCCTGTGCTCTATTGTTTCAATAAAATTGGCAGCCTCCAGCATGCTTTCAAATGTGCCCGTATCAAGCCATGCATACCCGCGCCCTAAAAGCTCTACTTTGAGCTTGCCCTTTTCAAGGTACATCTGGTTTACCGTTGTTATTTCAAGCTCACCTCGCCATGAAGGTTTTACCTGCTTTGCAATTTCTACAACATCAGCGGTATAAAAATAAAGCCCTACAACCGCATAGTTTGATTTAGGCTGCTCTGGCTTTTCCTCAATGCTTAATACATTACCATGATTATCAAACTCCACCACACCATAGCGCTGTGGATCATTGACATAGTAGCCAAATACAACAGATTTTCTTTCATTTTCAACACATTGTTTGGATCTTTTTAAAATATTCGTAAATCCCTGCCCATAAAATATATTATCGCCCAGTACTAAACAGGCATTGTCACCTGCCAAAAATTCTTCAGCTAATATAAATGCCTGTGCAAGCCCTTTGGGCTGTGGCTGTACTGTATAAGATAGTTTCAACCCCAACTGATTACCATTACCAAAAATTTTTTCAAATTTTGGAGTATCCTCCGGTGTTGATATTATGAGTATTTCCTGTATGCCTGCAAGCATCAGCGTTGACAATGGATAGTATATCAATGGTTTATCATACACAGGCAACAACTGCTTACAAACCGGATAGGTTATAGGGTAAAGACGTGTACCACTTCCCCCTGCAAGTATAATCCCTTTCATACCACCCCCAGACGCTCTCTATTGTAACGGGCTCGTAATGGTTCCCACCACCATTGGTTATTGAGATACCATTCTACTGTTTTTGTTAACCCCGACTCAAATGTTTCTTCTGGCTTCCAGCCCAACTCTTTCTGGATTTTACCCGCATCAATTGCATACCTCCGATCATGCCCTGGCCTGTCGGCTACATAGTGAATTAAATCGCTATATGAAGTAATTGGTAATTTTTTTTCCTGTATTTTTTCATTTTGGTTAACGGGATACTGTTCATCAAGTATTGAACATATCGTTGTAACCACATCAATATTCCTTCTTTCGTTATGTCCACCGATGTTATAGGTTTGCCCTGTTTTTTTACCTGTAGCAACCAGTACCAGGGCTTTTGCATGATCCTCAACATACAGCCAATCTCTGATCTGATCTCCTTTACCATACACCGGCAATGGCTTACCCTCAATAGCATTTAAAATTATCAGGGGAACAAGCTTTTCAGGGAACTGATATGGTCCATAGTTGTTAGAACAATTTGTTATCACCACGGGAAGCTTATAGGTTCTATTCCATGCCCGTACTATGTGATCAGAGCTTGCCTTGGATGCAGAATACGGTGAGCTTGGATTATATGCCGTTGTCTCAGTAAAAAGAGGCAAATTGCCTTTACAATCATCAGGATGCGGCAGATCCCCATATACCTCATCTGTTGAGATATGATGAAACATAAATTGTTTTTTTGTTTCATTGTCTGCATGCTCATAATACCTGCGCGCTTCTTCAAGAAGTGTATAGGTGCCAACAATATTTGTGCGTATAAATTCAGCAGGGCCATCTATTGAACGGTCAACATGAGATTCGGCTGCTAAATGCATAACAATAGCTGGCTTATATTCCTTAAAAATACGCTGCAATGCAGAGCTATCACAAATATCTACCTTTTCAAAATTGTAGCGTTTATTGTCACTCACAAACCGTAACGAATCAAGATTGCCGGCATATGTCAGCTTATCTACATTTACTACTGTATGATCAGTTTGTTGAAGTAAATACCGAATCACTGCCGAGCCAATAAATCCTGCTCCACCCGTTACCATTATAACAGACATACAATACCTCATTTATAATTTATTATAGCATTTATACTATAGGCAAAAGCTTAAACAGGGATAAAACAATCACTGCAGTGAAAACCTATTGCAGCATTTGTCACTCTCAGGATATGCAGCACTTTTCATCACTTTTAGGGGCGCCGCTCTTTTCGTCATTCTGAGAACATACAGACCATTCTGTCATTCTATAGGGGCGAAGTCCTGAAGAATCTACTTTTTCATTTAAAGGCGAGATCCTTCACCTGCGGCTTAAGGATGACATGCCATCACATTGTCATTCCGGACTTGACCCGGAAACTTAACTTCGCATACCAGTCATGCTGAACTTGATTCAGCATCCCATTATTGATATAGATCCTGAAACCAGTTCAGGATAACTATCGCCAAAAATACATTTTCCCAATATCATCTTACATTTAACATTATTCATTTTACATCTAACACTTCACATCTTGCATCTTACACCTAACAACAATCAACCATCTACCTTGAACCATCTCACATTTGCTATTGAAACATTATGGCATCATTTTAATATGTTCTATTGTAATACTATTTTTTTCTGAACGGTATTTATCAAAAAACCATCCCCACTTATTAAAATATTGCACAGCAGATTTTATATGGTAACTCAATAATTCTTTATTTGAATACGAACCTTTATCATAATTATGATATATAGAAACATACGGATAAAAAACTGTTTTATAAACATTGTTTATTCTTCTACATAAATCTGTATCTTCTAAATACATAAAAAAACGTTCATCAAATAATCCTGTTTTTTTTAATACATCAGTGCGTAAAAACATAAAGCATCCCGAAAGACATGGCACATCCATGATTGTATTATATCCTGTAAATCTAAGTTCATATATTTCATTTCTTTTTTCCACCCATCGTTTAAATGGTATAAAACGCCGTAGTATTAAATCCATTGGCGTTGGCAAAAGTTTACATAAATACTGTAAACTGCCATCCGGATACACAACACGGGGCATAACCAAACCAACATCTTTATTCTTATCCATGAAGGTATAAAGCTCTTCCAATACACCATTTTTGAAATACACATCGGGATTTAGCACTACATGGTATGGGATACCATCTTCAATACTTTTTTGTAGTGCTATATTATGAGCTTTACCATAGCCAAGGTTAGCATCATTAAAAATATATTCTATCCGGTTATCATCTATATGCACTATATCATCTAAATTACTATTTATTGAATTATCAATCAGATACAGCTTAACTTTTAAATCTGTATTTAATAAACTATGGATACTTTTCTTCAGGTAGTCCCTGGGGCTATTATATAAAACTATTGATGCATTAATGTGCTGCATTTATTTCCTCAACATGTGTTAAACTTTTACCTATTTTTATGAATCTTTTTTCAAAATATTTTTCTGAAAAATATGAAAAACACAGGGCATCCGCAACATCCGTAGAGACAATACCGCTTCATGGTATACGCCAGATTTACAATGCCAACCGCTTCGGTAATCCGTTCAATTTCAATGCATAGCATATAATCCCCTTTTAGCCAGTGAATGCTTCCAACGATATGTTCTACGCGTGCCCTGATTCTTGATTGAATCGTATTGCGCGCTTTCTGGCGTTCTGTAAGTGGTTTGCCCCTGTATCCTTTCTCGTGAATCGTGCTGGTAAATCCTTTCTTCCTTACCATTTCCTCAATCTCTTCAGAGCGGTAGACGCTATCTCCCCGAACCGTTTCATTCCTCAAGCCTTTCAATTTCATCACATAATCCACACTGTTTCATAATCCTCAACTTTTTGTGATTGATGTATGGAGATTGTGTCCGCATAGTCTCCCCTGTCCATTAATGTATGACAAAAATCTTTAATTTTTAGAGGTTGCCTATAATCAAAAGCTCAAACAGGGACAAAACAATCACTGCGGTAAAAACCTATTCCAGCATTTGTCACTCTCAGGTTATGCAGCACTTTTCATCACCTTTAGGGGCGCCGTTCTTTTCGTCATTCTGAGAACATACAGCCCATTCTGTCATTCTAAAGGGGCGAAGTCCTGAAGAATCTACTTTTTCATTTAAAGGCGAAATCTTTCGCCTGCGGCTTAAGGATGACATGTCATCACATTGTCATTCCGGGCTTGACCCGGGATCTTAACTTCGCATACCAGTCATGCTGAACTTGATTCAGCATCTCATTATTGATATAGATCCTGAAACCAGTTCATGATAACTATCGCCAAAAAAACATTATGTTGCTTTTTTGAGCGCATCACAATGCATCCCTATAAATTTAATTATCCCACAAATTACCTGCTTGAGCAATATATTCCTTCAAAAGGTATAAAGAATAATTAACCTTTTAATGCAATATACAATACTATATATAAAATAAATCATTTATGCAGTAATAGTGTCAACAAAAAATATAAGTTGCTATTTAACTGTAACGAATTAAAATCCAGCATATATAAATGGATTATATGAACTTTTTGCAATATACATAAACGCTATTATAAACAAAATTATAGTATAGCCATGAACAGACAATTTATACCATAGCAATTCCTGATAAGCATTCATACGCTTTTTTAAGTATGGCACAATGGGGAATGAAAATAGAGTAGCTATAACTACATAAATCCAGAACTCATTGGTAACATACCGCATTGCATCAAAATGGACTGCCTGGTAATCATTAAAGGAAAACATTAAATAAATATATTTTAATGCAAACTGTATATCAGGTGACCTGAAAAAAACCCATCCAATCATAACAACTACTATAGAATAGATAGTTCCAACAACACCATATTTATCAAGTATTTTTTTCAATCCCATCCTTTCTATAATCATAAATGCTCCGTGGTATAAACCCCACACAACAAAAGTCCACGATGCTCCATGCCATAAGCCGGTTAAAATAAATACTGTTATTAAATTTCTATAGGTTTTTTTAATACCATGCCTGTTGCCTCCCAATGGTATATATAAATATTCTCTAAACCATGTCGATAATGAAATATGCCATCTTCGCCAAAACTCTGTAATTGATTTAGAACTATAAGGATAATTAAAATTTTCCATTATTTTATAGCCAAATATCCGCCCCAGCCCTATTGCCATATCCGAATATCCTGAAAAATCATAATATATCTGTAATGTATACGCTATAATTCCAATCCATGCATACAAACTTGACATGTGTTCTATCCTGGTGCCAAATATTGCGTCAGCGGCTAATCCTAATGTATCGGCTATTATTACTTTTTTTGCCAATCCAACTAAAAATCGTATTATACCTTCCTCAATCATCGCTATATCCAGCTTATGATCTACAAGCTGATTTGCCATATCTTTATATTTAACAATTGGGCCAGCAATTATTTTAGGGAACATTGATACATATAACGCCATCATCGGTAACCGGTGCTCTGCTCTTGCCTGATTACGATATATATCAATGATATAGGTTAAACACTGAAATGTAATAAATGAAATACCTAATGGAAAAGGTAAATTCACCTGTGGAATTGCAACATGCATAAATGATAAAATTATATTTATATTGCTAATTACAAAATTAGTATATTTAAATAGTCCTAATAGCAATAAGTTTATTACAATGCCAGCTATTAAAGCTATCTTTTTATAGTGCTTGCTATCCTGATATTTTTCAATAATTATTCCCGTTATATAGTTTATAATTATGAAAATAAAAAGTAATATAAGGTAAATATCTCTTTCAGCTAAGACATAATATACTATGCTTGCCAATAATAAAATATAGTTTCGCCATCGATTTGGAGTTATACCATATATTATGATGCACAACGGCAAAAACAAAAACAAAAATTCTTTGGAACTAAATGTCATAATCAATATCCTCGCTTATATAGTAATTGTTATACAGTAATTATAGTGAACAATGTATATCTTTATAATACTTCAAAAAACGTTCTACCGTTTCAATCATAACGACATCAGGTTTAATCTCCTCAATTTTATCTTTTTCAATCTTTTTTGTTTTATATAAATACTCCC
>Ga0208196_1001015_pt1 | contig 32672 bp, 54 predicted proteins | sample AD_JPNNA7_MetaG_FD_184443 | JGI IMG/M metagenome (GOLD analysis project Ga0208196, IMG submission 184443) | Active sludge microbial communities of municipal wastewater-treating anaerobic digesters from Japan - AD_JPNNA7_MetaG (SPAdes) (version 2) | ecosystem: Engineered > Bioreactor > Anaerobic...
ATGAAAAAATTAATTTTACTATCTATGTTATTATTATCTTGTAAGAGTGATAATAAAACATATGCTAAAAAAGTTTATGAAGAAGGTAAGGCTAATGAAATGAAAGTCTTGCTTATAATGATTGATCAAAAGAATATGGAAGGTGAATTAACTACAACAATTTCCTATGATGATAATAAAGATTCTTTGAAGTCTTTGGGTTTTGATGTAAATTGTTTTTTTCTAAATACTAGAATTTGTAATATCAATTGGAATAATTAAACCCATTCTTTAAGATCTTCTAAAACTTTAAATAGTCTTTTCATTTCATCTTGACAAAGTTCTAATTTTCCCAAAGCTCTGTTCAAATGTAATGGAAGGAATCTGATATTATTTTTTCTATAATGATCAAAAGAATTTATTCGATCTACTGAAACAACATATCCAGCATTTTGAATTTTAAGAATCTGATCTAAATTTTCTCTCCAAAAGATTTCAAATTCTTCAAAAGAAATTTCAATCTTGATTCCTTTCTTTTTATAACTTTTTCCATTTTTGACTCTTTGTTTCATAGATTGATAATATTTTTTGATAACAGTTTTAGAAGAATAGTCAGTCAAAACTTTCTTCTTATCCTTGTTCAAATATTTCAAAGCCGTTAAATTATCTATATCTTCAAGAAGCATTTTGAATATTTATAAAACTCTTCCTACATAAATATATAAAACCATTGAGAGGATATATGAAATATTTTAATTTTTGGAACAAACTTGATAGAACTGATTTGAAAACAATTTCTTTTGAAACATACACAGAACTTTTACAAAAATCTTTAGAAATGAAAATTGAAATTCATGACAAAGAAAAATTACTAGACCAAATTCAGCTAGGAACATATACAAATTTCTATGCATTTCCATCAAAAGTTTCTGGAAAATTTGGATATGAATGGTATACGAATTTAAATTTTGCTAGATCTGCACAAAGAGAGTTGGAAGAACATTTAAGAAGATCTGCAAAAAGAAGATAAAATCCCTTGACAAACGCTTGACTCGGAGTTATCTTAAATAGAACGCTCCGAGTTTTTTATTGAAAGGAATCTAAAATGCGTGAATATACAAAGATCGATAGTATTATTTTTGATATCTGTTATCGAGATTTTAAAATTGTTTTTCGAGAAACTGATTATTATCTTTACTCTGATGGGAATAAGATCAACATTCCACAAGAACATATCCAGGAGCTTCTAGAAAAGGGTTTCGTCACTAAGAACAAGTATGGTGGTCTAGAAACTACTGAAGCCGCTAGAACCTATTCAGAAAGCCTTGTAGAACGTTTGAGAAAGCCTAACCCAGAACATCCCGGAAAAATGATTGACTATTGTGTATTGCCAGAAAAGTATGATGGAGAAATTTAATGAAAAATATATTTGAACATAAGTTGCTACAAATTTGCAAAGACTTTTTAGAAACTTATTCTGACTGGACTATCCCAACGACTTTTGAACTTGACGGATTTAATTTTCTACAAGCATTTCAAAAGGACGGATATAATATGGGAATTGTTCAGAATAAGTATGATACAAAAATTTGGACATTTGTTTATAGAAAACGTATTTAAGAAAGGAAATTTAAAATGAAAATACTAAAAGATTGTGACGTAGAACCTGGAGATATTATTCAATTGGGTAATAATTATATGTACGAATGTCTATCAATTCCAAGAAGCTTTTATAGTTCTTCATATAAGTGGAAATTTAAATGTTTAAAAGATGATTATATTTTTGATATCGATTTAAACTCACATGTTAAACAAATCATCAAGAAAGATCCTAAGAAAGAAATTCTACAAAAGATTGAAGAACATAAATCTGAAATTCAATCTCTAGAAAACCAATTGAAGGATATGAATTCTCTAAAAGTCGGTGAAGTCTATAGAGTAACTGAAGAATTTTTTGAAAATGGTGATGTATTTTCTAGAGGAGAGTTATTGTATCTAGTGTATAATACTTGTTTAAATCACGTTTTCAGATCCAATAAGTTGTTGACTAAATCATTTAAAATTGATTCAGCACACCCGAAACTAGAACTCGTAAATGATCCAGAAATGAAGAATGGTTTAGCCAAATTTTTCAAAGGAAACTCATAATGAAAATTGAACAAATCTTAGATGGAATGGGATGGATTCATGATATTATTCTTGAAATGATTTGGGGAAATGAACATGATGTAAATTTACTTGCATGTAATTGGGATAAATTGGAAACCACGAAGTCAAAATTTTATCCAGTTGCTTGTTCAATTATTAATAACATTTTATCAGATCATACCATTAAAGAAATTGAACATTGGGGATTTTCTGATACTGTCGTTAGAGATAATATTTACGAAGAGTGTGAGAAAAATAAGGAAACCGTGATTAAAATTTTACAAAAGTATAAGGACTCATAATGAAAATTGAACAAAATATTTTAGAAATTTTACAGAACTCTATCACAAAAGAGAATCAGCTTTTTCTTCAGGGGACTCTAGATCGAAAAGATTATGTAAAGGTTAATAAAGTTCTTGAAGCTGCTGGTGGACAATGGAATAAGAAATTTAAGTCACATATTTTTCCAACAAATGCAGAAGAAAGATTAGAACAAATTCTTTTGACTGGTGAAGTAGAAATTCCTAAAGATGATTTTGATTATTTCCCGACTCCTGAAATTGTTGTAGAAAAATTGATTGAAAAGTCTGATCCAAAACCAGGAATGAAAATGTTAGAACCTGAAGCTGGACAAGGCGCTATTGCAATTCCTTTTAAGAAACTTGGTTGCGAAGTTGTTTGTTATGAACTTTCCGAAAAGAATTTCAACATTCTAAAAGATCTTGGATTAAATGTTTTCCAAAAGGATTTTCTACAAGTTGAACCAGAAGAAATTTTTGATCTTGTTGTAATGAATCCACCCTTTGGAAAACAAGCAGATATTAAACATGTTCTTCACGCATACAAATTTCTTAAACCAAATGGTAAATTAGTTTCGGTAATGTGTTCGAATATTCTTTGGAGAGATAATAAATTGACAAATGAATTCCGAAAGTTTGTAGAAGAACATGGAGAAATCGAAAAGTTACCAGAACAATCTTTCAAATCTTCTGGAACTCTTGTCGGAACAGTTGTAGTAACATTGAAGAAAGGATTTTAAAAATGACGCATCAGGAATTTGAAGATTTGGAAGTTGGAGATGTTATAACAAATAATGGTATAAATTGTAAAGTCACACAAGTAGAAAACCTTCATCATCACAAGAGAATTTCTATTTCGGATGATTCTGGATATCATAAATATAAAATTTTAAGGAATCCTAGTTATTACGAAATGCAAACAATTGATCCGATATGGCTTATAATTAGTATTGAAAACCTAAAAACTGTTTCAAAGAATTCTACAAAGTCTTTAGAAACCAAGATTAAAGAAAAAGAAATTGAACTAGAAACTTTAAAGAAAGAATTGAAAGAAATTAATCGAAAGAAGAATATTTCATCAATTATTTCTGGAAATGTTTATAAATTTACTTGGACTCATGGTGGAAGTGATGTACGATATGTTCGAGAGTGTTGTGATGAAAAAATATATCTAGTAGATTTAATTAATGATAAGTATAGTTCACGGTATCCTAATGAGATTGATAACGTAGAACATCTTCCAGAGATTACAGAAACTTACAAGAAACTTAAAAATCTTCTAGAAAGTGCTTGACAAACTCGTTCAAGTAGACTATCTTAAATATATCAAGAAAGGATCCCCATGAAATTTAGAATAGCGTACAGTTACATTTCAGGAATCTTTTTCTGCATCTTTATGGAATATGGATTTAGATTTTATTCTTTCTTGAAATCTATTTTAGTAACTGATGATTCAAATTTTCTTTTGTTACTTTTCTGTTTCAATATTGGATTTCTAGTACCTTACATCATTGGAATTTATTATACTTTCCAATTAACTTTGAATCAATTTTTGTCTAATAAATTTTACGGAAAGGTTCCAGAATGATTAAAAATTTTCTCACATTGATTTTCTATAATTTCGTTCATATCTTTTTGTTTTTCTGGATTCCGTTTCAATTGATTCTTAAAATCTTAGAACCAAATGGATTTGCGGCATATACATTTTTTTATGTGTTAGTTTCAATTTGGTCTATCATTCAAGGAGTAATGTATATCGTTTTCTTGAAGAAATGGTTTCCAAATCTTTTCCAAACAATCATAAAGGAGATTGAAAATGTTTGATTCATTTCGTTACTGGACACTTTCTAGAATTACTTTTGTTATCTTTTATCTAGCATTGAATTTAGGATTTCTATTTTGTTCTTGGAAGGTTTTTACAATTCCTTCTGTTCCAATTGATGCTATTGTTCTAAAGAAAGATACTGGAACAAATGAAAACGGGATTCCAAAATATTTCATTGAAGCTTATGATGTAAAGGATTCTACAAAACATTTTCGCGAAGAGATTCCCTATGGATTTGTTTGGGATACTATTGATGTAAAAGAAAAAATTACGGTAAACAAGATTCAATTGACTGCTTGGATTTTTGGATTGATCGCATTCTTTCTAATCTTTCCAATAGGATTTTTCGCGAGAGATTTTAATAAACTTGTATTGAGGTTGAGGTAATGAACGCTAAAGAACAATTAGAAATTATTAAAAGAGGTGTTGTAGAAATCATTGATGAAGAATCTTTGTTGAAAAAGTTAGAACAATCAATTTCTAAAAACATTCCTTTGAAAATTAAATTAGGAGTAGATCCAACAGCACCAGATATTCATTTAGGATTTACTGTAGTCATGAGAAAGCTTAGACAATTTCAAGATCTAGGACATCAAGTTATTCTAATCATTGGAGACTATACTGCAACTGTTGGAGATCCTTCTGGAAAATCTAAATCAAGACCAAGACTTTCTCATGAAGAAGTTTTAAAAAATGCCGAAACTTATAAAGAACAATTTTTCAGAATAGTAGATCGAAATAAAACTCAAGTAATTTATAATGGAGAATGGTTTAAAAATCTTTCTTTTGAAAATACTACAGAATTAATGTCTAGAATTACTGTAGCACAAATGTTAGAAAGATTAGATTTTAAAAATAGATATCAAAATGGTAATCCAATTTCTCTTCATGAATTTCTATATCCTCTCATGCAAGGTTTAGATTCTCTGATGATAGAATCTGATGTAGAAATTGGTGGAACTGATCAGAAATTTAATGTGCTTGTAGGAAGAGAATTACAAAAAGATAAAGAACTATGTGACAAATTTTCTAAACCAAATCAAAGTCCTCAAATTGGTTTGTTTATGCCAATCCTTTTAGGAACTGATGGTAAAAATAAAATGTCAAAGTCTTTCGGAAATTATGTAGGAATCACAGAAGATCCTCTACAAATGTTTCATAAGATTTATAATATTCCAGATTCTTTGGTAGAAAATTGGACATTACTCTTAACAAACTTTTCCGAAGAACATACCAAATCTTTTAAGAATGTTTTAGAATGGAAATTTAATCTAGCATTTGAAATCGTTTCTCAATACTATGGAAAAGAAATTGCAGAAGAAGTTTCAAACAAAGAAAAGAAAATTCAATCTGGTGAAATGATTCCAGAAAACATTCAAGAAATTTATTTAGAAACTATATGGGATCTTATTGATATCTTAGTCTTATCCGAAATAGTTTCTAGTAAAAGTGAAGGAAAGAAATTAATACAAAATGGTGGAGTAAGTTTAGATGGAAAGAAAGTTTTAGAAAATATTACAAACATTCCAAATGAATCTATTCTAAAAATTGGTAAAAGAAAATTCTACAAAATCATGAAAGGAAAATAAATGGCAAAGATAATGGATTTTGAACCAGGAGATGTGATTAAAGCTGAAATATATAATTTTATGGAAGAAGCATTAGTACTTTCAGAAAAAGGTGATAATGGATGCTATAAACGCAAAGTATTAAAAACTGGAGGTACTAATCAAAACGGAATCGGCAATATCTATACTAGTAGTTCAAATTATGATTTGTGGTCACTAGTAAAGAAATCAGAAAACTCTAAAAAGGAAACAAAAATGTTTAATAATACAAAAGAACAAATCAACATGAACAAAGAAATTGCTATCCAAGAATCGGAAAAGCAATTAGGAAAAATTATTCTAGATCAAGTAGAAGAACTAGATCTATTCAAGGATCTTCCAGGATTTGTCCAAGACTTTTTGAAGAAGCCTTTTGGAAAGTGGATCACCGTAAACTCTCTAATATTCTTGTCAAATTTCTATACTGGACCTATGAAGGAAGAGTTGGATTATGTCAAGAGAGGATTGCTGAGAGCGTCTTATTCAGAACTTGGTGATACTTATATCAATAATTTCTTCAATAAGATTCTAGCAAATATTAAAGATAAGCTTCCTAAAAAGGAGTCATAAAATGATCAAATGGTTTATTATTTCAATCGTACTAACAGTTTCTCTAATTCTTCTAAAGATTTTTCTAATTTCTGAAATTCCTTTGTTCGTACTATTCCTTCCAATTATTCTATATTGCGTCGGAGTAGTTTCTATCATTGGTATCATTTCAATTCTTGGAATCTTTATTCTATTCAAGTTCTTTAAAGCACTAAAGAAGATTCTAGAAATTGTATCAAACTTTTTAAAGAAGGATAAGTAAAATGTTAACAATACTAACAACTATATCAACGCTTTGGTTTCTTCAAGTCGGAACTCTTTGGTCACTTTTAGGAATTTATGGAAAAGATTTTGCTGAAGATAATGGATTAAAAACATTTTCTCAAAAGATTCGATTCATTCTTTATTGGCATATTCCTCTATACCCTATTCTAAAAATTATGTTTAATGGTTTTAGAGATTTCTTTAAGGACTGATATGAAAATTAATAAAGCTACTAGAGAAGTAACAATTCCAGAAGAAGATTTTAATATGATGCTTTATTGTATGCTTGAATTAAATGCTCTGAAAAAGTTTGGAGTAAAAGATTGGAAGTATTATGATGAAGCTTTAGAATCAATTCAAACAAAAGAAGAGGATTTTTAAATGACTGAAGAAGAATTTTATAAATTAAAACCAGGAGATCTTGTAGAATATAATGGAGATAGATATCGATTCGCCTATAGTTTTAACGTTAGACATGGGTATGGATTTTCACTAGCAAAAATGTTTAAATATGAATCTCTAGAATTATTTGTATATCAATGTGGAGAACAATGGTTTAATTCAATCGGAACGTCAGATGATAGAACTTTAGGAAATCTTAAACTAATCAAAAAGAATTCTACGATTGATGAAAAAATTTCAGAAACCAAATCAGAAATTGAAAAGTTACAAAATCAATTGAAGGAATTAGAATCGGAAAAGAATTCTAAAAAGATTGAACAATTAATTTCTGAAATGGTTCCTGGAAAGTTTTATACATTATCATTTAAAGATTCTTCTATTACTGTAAAATTTCTTTTGAAATATTATAGTGATTTTTATTCTTGCTTTTTATATAAGTTTATTATGTATAGTCATGGAGAAACTTTTGAAGTAAGTTATAAAACAACTGACATTGAAGATATTATTCCAAGAGAAGATCTAACAAATGATTATAATAAATTCATGGAAAAGATTAAGAAATATAATCAAGGAGAAATCTAAATGACTCCAAAACAAAAAGAAGATTTAATTTTAAAAGCAATTTCTTATTATGGCATTCAATCTCAATATGATCAATTTCATGAAGAGGTCGGAGAATTAATGACCAAGCTAAATCATTTTAAAAGAAATCGTTGTTCTTTAGAAGATGTCATAGAAGAAATTGTAGATGTAGAACAAATGCTAAATGCTATTAAACTCCTTCACAATATTCCAGAAGATCTTTATCAAATAATTGAAGATCAAAAATATAATAAACTTAAACAACAAATGGATTAAAAAATGACTTTAGAAGAACTTAAAAACTTTAATCCAAATACTCATGATATGTATTTTAAGTCATTGTCTAAATCAGATCCAAAAAAAGTAACAGTAAAATATTTATATGGAGATTTCTTTTATCCTTCTATTAAAATTATTTTCCCTGATGGTTCTGGTTATGCTAAATTTATTGGTGACAATTTAGGACAATACGATTTTGTAGAACTTGTCAGTAATAAAACAAGCGAAATAACAAAATATGAATCTGAACGTTATTGTAAATGTTTCGAAACCAAACCAAAACTAAAGGAATCAAAAATGAAAACCACATTTAAGCAAGAACCTACAAAGACTTTAGAAAACTCTTTCCCGAAATTTATGAAATATAATAAATCACCTCTTGTAGTATTATTTTTTAATGAAAATTCTGGAATAGTGGTCGCAAAAGATAATTATCATAAAGAGAATGAATTTGGAGATGATTGGGACATTTCTTTATTCGAACCTATCGAAAATTGTGAAGTAACCTTTTCAAACAAAGAATAAATAAATGTACAAACTAACAATTTATTTCCCGACATTTGGAAAATTTAATCAAAGATCCGAAGAATATTTAATCAAAACTATCCGAAATTCTGAAGCAAACTATTTTGAAGGCTTCCTAGAAAACGGAGAACTCTTGATCTGGTCCGGAACCTACCTTCTAAAAAAACTTCCCGAAATCCCTTGACAAACGAAATTAAAAGTGGTATCTTAAAAGAAGACGTGAACAAATGATCGTCTAAAAATTCAACAGAAAGAATAAATATGTCTAAGCTATATTTCCGTTTTGATTTTAATTTTGAAAATGAACAAGAAGAAAGTGATAGTAAGTCTTTTCGATTTGAACTAAAGCTTCCAAAGAATATCACTCCCGAAGAATTTAATATGGAAGAGACTGATGAAGCTATCGAACTCTTGGAAAAAATTCAAAATGAACTTGATGAACGAAATCTAGAATCCATTTTCGGAGTACATGATGTAACAGGTAGTGAAGATGATGATGGAAATCCTGAATGGGGTTATTGTACATATGAAGTTGAAGAATCTAAGATCCAAGAACTTCTAAATACCTGGAAGGAAATTTGGAATAAGTTTGGTGTAAAGACTGGTGAGATTGAGGAAATTGAAGAATCTTAAAATTATCCCTTGACAAACTCTGAAGATCTTGCTAAGTTAATAAAAGAAGAGAACAGAAAACCTCTTCGAAAAATCTTCTAAAAAAGTCCTTGACAAACGAAAATCAAAAGACTAACTTAGAAAAACTCTTTGAAAGCCCTGAAGAATGAATCTCGAAAAAGGAATCGAGAATAAATTCGCAAACTGGAGTAGAAACCAGTACTTCAAAAACATTCTAAACTATTCTAATAAAATGGATTTAAAATGTTCTTGTCTAAACCTTTGGAAATCATCAAAAACAAATTTACCAAACATGCGAAATTTCCTAAACCAACTAAGATAGATTTCAGAAAACACATTGAAAGTTCTTTATGAACAAATTTTTAAAAAGCTGAATATCTGATCTTGCTTTTCTTAAAATAAAATTTAGGAAAAGATCCGCGCTAAATTTCGGAAAGTTGGGATATCTCGAAAATAAATTTAAGAAAAGACTTGACAAACGAAATTAAAAGTAGTATCTTAAAGAAATGATCGAGAGACTTTCAGAAAAGTTTTCAGAAACTATTGACGAAGAAATTTTTTCTGTCATAATACCCCTTAATATATCTTCTTTCGAAATAGTATCTGAAATCTTTCTGGGAAAAATTTGATGAAATAGTATGGCATTCTAGCCCAACAGGTAGAGGCAGCGGACTAGTCCTATAAAAAGGATCGGGTCGTTATAATGGAAACGTTATAATAGTAAGGTGTAAATTCGGTGAACGTTTAACATGTAATGATGATACCAACGCCGAGCGAAATCAATATAAAAATATTGAGACGTGTAGAGACTATAATCACCTACCTAAAGTTTATTGAAAAATTTACTAAGGTAAAGGCATAGTCCAGACCACAAACAAGATTTTCATAATAATGCTTCAGCAAAACTTATGAAAAATAATTGGTAGTGAAAACTATAGTGGTATGTAAAATCCGCCAAGTGAGAGTTCAAATCTCTCGAATGCTACTTTAATATAAATAGTTTTGTTGTTGATTGGTATGAATGTTTAAGAAATTGTATTTAATAAAATTTGTCAAGCTTTCGAAAATAAATTTTAAAAAAGACTTGACAAACGAAATTAAAAATAGTATCTTAAAGAAAGTGATGAGTCATGGCGAATTAGCTCAGTTGGATAGAGCTACGGATTTCTAATCCGTCGGTCCCGTGTTCAAGCCACGGATTCGTCATTAATAGTTAGAATGAGTAGTTAGCTCAGTTGGTCAGAGCAATTGCCTTTTAAGCAATGGGTCCCGTGTTCAAGCCACGGACTACTCACTTTTTCAAAAATATACTTGACATTTCAAATTAAATAGTGTATCTTATAAATAAGAAAGTCAAGTATATGATTAATGCCAGATAGCTCAGTGGCAGAGCGGAGAGCTGTTAACTCTTTGGTCCCAGGTTCAATCCCTGGTCTGGCAGCTTGATTTTAAAACTAAAACTAAAAAGAAATGGAAATATATATGAAAATCGATGAACAAAAAGTATTAGAATTATTTAATTTAGGTTTGACTCAACAAAAAATTGCAGATGAACTTGGAACATCTAAAGGTGGAGTTAATAACATTTTAAAGAAATATGGAAAGACTCGTTCTCAGGAAACATTGAAAATTGATGTTGCTAAAGTTTTAATGCTACATTCCGAAGGACTTTCAAATCCAGAAATAGCAGAAATTGTTGGTCATGCTAGATCTAAAATTTATGATATAATAGTTGCTAATAATCTTGTTGGTAATAGAGTAGAAATAGACAAATCAGAATTTAAAAAATACAATCCTACAAAAGAACAATTGATTGTAGATCTTAAAGAAAATACTATCAAACAAATTGCAGATAAAAATAATACATCTTCAGTATCAGTCTGGAAACGAATGAGAGAACATGATGTAAAATCTCCAAGAGGTTCTATGAAATAATGAGCAGAAATAAAACAGATTACGAAAAATTATATGCAAATTTTATTTTTAATTTGGAACATGATAAAAAGTTTAGAGAGTGTTACAATTATATTCTTGGTTTGTATTTAGGAGATGGTCATATCACCGAACTTCCAAGAACATTTAGGCTATATATTTTTTGTGATATATTTCAAGATAAAGTTAAAAACGATTGCATTAAAGCTCTATCATATTTATTTAATAATAATAAAATTGGAATAACTAAAACAAAAAAGAAAATGATCAAAATTGGAATTCATTCAAAACTATTACCTTATATATTTCCACAAATTGGTCCTGGTAAAAAATATACTAGAGATGTTTCATTAACAAATTGGCAATTAAAATATGTTGAATGGGAACAGATATTAATTGGTCTTTTTCACTCAGATGGAAGTATATACAAAGATGGAAAGTATGTTAGATTTACTTTTTCAAATGTTTCGACTGATATAACAGATATAATGAAAAAGTGTTTAGATAATATGAAAATACATTATACCACATATTTGTCAAAGGGAAGATATTTAAATCAAAAAGATTGTATTAAAATTGTAGTGAACGATCAAAATGAAATGATAAAATTATATAAAATTATTGGAGAAAAATATGAAATCTCGCGTTTAAATAACGGTGAGGATATAAAACCAACATATAGAAGTAGTTATTAATAAATCATCTTAATGGAATTGTAGCTCAGTCTGGTTAGAGCGGTGGTCTCATAATCCATTGGTCCCGTGTTCAAATCACGGCAATTCCACTAGTTAATAAAGAAAGTAAACATGAATGAAAATATTTTTGAAGAAATAGATACTAAAGAAAAAGCATATTGGTTAGGATTTATATATGCAGATGGAAATATTTCGAAAAAAGGAAATCGAGTAGGATTTTGTTTAGCTGCGAAAGATTCAAACATTCTATATAAGTTTTCTAAATTTATACAAGACGATGATCCTCCAATTAAATCATATAAAAACCCAAATGTTATTTATTATTATGTGTATTCTAAAAAATTAAAAAATGATTTAATGGATTGTAATATTTTTCCAGACAAAACTCATCGAAACGAATTTCCAATTATAGATGATGATGAATTATTTTTAGCATTCTTACTTGGATTTTATGATGGGGATGGTGGAAACAGTTTATTGACATGTAATAATTATGATTTTTTAAAACATGTTTGTGATAGATTGAAAATAGATAAAAGTAAAATATATTTTGAATATAATAAATATGGTTCTTGCCATAAATTATATATTAGTTCTGATAAAATGAAGATTATATTTGAAAATTATAAAAATTCCTTGGAAAGAAAACGGAAAACATTTGTTTATTTTCCAGGAAATGATTATGAAATTCTAGATATAGATAATAATTTTTTGAAAGAAGAATTAAAAACTAAATGTATAACACAAATTTCACAAGAATTAAAAATAGAAATTTCATTATTAAGATATCACATTAAAAAATTTCATTAACAATTAAATAGAAAGTTCTCCAAAATGTTTCACCTTCTCCAAAAGATTCCCCAAAAGATTATCGTAGCAGTTTCTGGTGGAATTGATTCAATGGCGGTTTTGGATTTTGTTTCGCGGAATTCCAAAAGGCATATTGAGATTGTCCATATTAATCACGGAACGGAACATGGGCAAGAAGCGGAAAAGTTTATGTATCATATTTCGGAAAAGTATAATATCAAACTTAATCTTCATAGGATTTCCCAAAGTAAACCTAAGAATGAGAGTTGGGAAGAATTTTGGAGAAATGAGCGTTATAGATTTTTCCATAGTTTTTCAGAACCTATTATCACCAGTCATCATTTGAATGATTGTATTGAATGGTATGTTCTTTCAAGTCTTCGTGGTAATTCTAAATTGATTAGTGAGAATAATGGAAATGTCATTAGACCTTTTCTTTTAAATCCTAAGAAAGAGTTTGAGAATTGGATTGAGAGAAAGGGCGTAGAATATATTCAGGATGAAAGTAATTTTGAAAATGTTCATGATAGAAACATTATCCGTAATGAGATGATGCAAACTATTTTGAAGATTAATCCTGGAATTGAAAAGACTGTTAAGAAACTTTTGTTGAAAAGGCATTCTGAAATAGTTTAAGATAAATAAATTAACTGGAAGTGTGGGTGAGTGGTCAATACCGATGGTCTGTAAAACCATTACTCGAAAGGGTTTCGAAAGTTCAAATCTTTTCATTTTGATTTTAAAAATACAGGAGAACATTTTTATGAGTTTATCTGAAAACCGTCATCATGAAAATAGATTGAAGAAGTATACTAAGAAGATTATTTCCAAATGGTTTTCTAAAGAGCCTACAAAGAAACAGATTGGAAAAAATTATTCTGTACATGCTTCTGGATGTTCATGTAAAGCTTGTGGAAATCCTAGAAGACATTTTGGTGAAAAGACATTACAAGAAAAGAAAGCTGGGATAGAAGATGAATAATGATCCAATATATGTTATTACAATGTTGAATTCTAAATATTATTTTGATAAGTTTCATCAAAGAGTTGTTGGATTTTATCATGAAAAAGAAATTGCTGAGAGTGCTGTATTAGAAAATTCATTAGATATATATGAAAATGAATATGATATTGCTGTAATTGAAGAAACTAAACCAGGAGAATTTTCTTTATCTGATATCCGATGGTTTTATAAATATGATCCATCAACTGAGAAATATTTTCCTTGCGAAGAACCAGAAGAGTTTTTTCATGTTATTAATATAGGAATCGGTTGAAAATAAATTTAAAAATCCCTTGACAAATCAAATTAAAAGTGCTATATTAAGAACATGACGGAAACGAGTTGTGGAAATCTAAAACGAAAGGAACCTAAAAATGCAATTGACCGAATTTAGTGTTGGAGATGTTGTTACGAATAATGATGGAGAAGTTTTTGAAATCAAGCAAATCTTCTCTACAGGATCAGTTAAAGTCTTTGTAAAGGAATGTGAAGAACTTGGATATCGCGATACTCACGAATATTTTATCAAGCCAGGAAAGACTTATACAATAGATATTAATGCGGATTGCTGGGAACTTGTTTCTCCAAAGTCTTCTAATGTTTCTAATCAATCTATTAAGGATCTTCAGAACAAGATTCAAGATGCTGAGAAAACTGTTCAATCTCTTCAGAAAACAATTTCAGAGCAAAAGACTATTCTAGAAACTATGAAAAAGTCTGAGAAGAAAATGGAATGCTGGAAGATGTATACTATTGTAGAAGGTTGTTATACTTGGGAAAATCTTGTTGTAATCGAAATCGCGGATTCTGAATATATTTGTCTAGATTCTGTTTTTGATAAGATTGTAATTGAAATTAATGATGTAAAATCTTTTGAAGAGATTACCACAACAAAGGCAAAGAATATCTGTAAGGCTTTGAAAGAGTTTTCGGAAATGTAATTGAAAGGATTCTAAAAATGAAAATCACAATTGAGACATTTTCTGAGAAAGGTTTTGAGGAAAATGATTATCAAGGAAAGTTTGTTCTAAAGATTGATGGTGAAAGGTTCATGAGTCTTTTTGACGGAGAACCAGAAGATTCAAATTTGGGTAGAAACTTTTCTGATATATTTTATATTCCAGAATTAATTCAAAGAGTATATGACGCTGGAAAGTCTGGAGAACCTTTAGAACTTGATGAAATAGATACTGACTGATATAAATAAAATTAGTTCTGTAGCGAAGATTTCAATTCCATCTTTTTATGACCAAAAATTGTAATCGTTTATTCTCAGAACTTTTTAATGTTTTTATCTTGATAGTGATAGAATAGAATTTCATCTCAAATGAATAATGGTTCGAATCCATTCTAGAAGTAAAATTTTAGGCGGATTGGTACGCAAAATTTTATTCGAATATTCTTCAAGATAATTTTTTAATAATAGTTTTTAATGGCGCTTGAATTTGTTACTTCACTTTTAATGACGGGGTTGAATGTTCAAATCATTCAAAGTTTCTTCGGAAATTTTTAGCTCAACTGGTAGAGCACGATTCGACAAATTCTAATTATTCCTTAAAAACTATTTTTCGATTTTGAGTTTGGTTCTTAATAGCGACTGAAATTTGTTACTTCTATTTGGCAGAGTTAGCAAAATGATAGTCGAAACTATTACTGCTTAATTGACGGGACAAGTGGGACTCTGATCTCCACTCCGTTCAAATCAAATATTCCAGACTCTAACCAGTAAAATCCTTTCATATTTAACTTCAACTTCCGAAATTCATAAGAGATCGAAGGAAGGTCTAACACTTGATTTTTGCTACTGTTTAAGTCTGCATCCATCACATGTCCACAAGGACACTTGTAAACCTTCTTCTTTCTATTAGATTTCTTCACCAATCCACATACACAACATCTTTGACTTTTATAGGCTGACTCAACTTCTGTGAAACGGACCCCGTTCCTTAAACAAAAATCTCGAAAACCATCTCTAATGATTGTGTTTGTCCAATGGGACATTAATTTACTTGTATTATTTCTATAGCCTATGTTCCAGATTTTTTCAAATCGAACTTCTTTGACACCAGACAAATTTAATTGATTCAATGACCAATGTATATAATTCTTTCTCAAGCCTTGCAATTTCTTAAAAGCTTTAGAACCTTTCTTCTTTCTACACATCTCTTTCAAAATACTTTCTAAATCATGAAACTTATTCGGATTAGGTGTAGGTTGTGACTTTGTTACCTGCTCATCAGAGAGCGTAAGGCACGTCTTAAACCCTTGATCTCCTCCTAAAATAGAACCACTAGTCCTTAGCTCAGGATCCTCTTTATACCATCTCAAATTGACAGCCTTATCAGATACTAAGAAAGAACCCTTTAACTCCCAATCAGAATACGAATCGTTCATTTTATGAAACTTGATAGGAAGCAAAATAGATTCACACAGTCCTAAACTTTTTAATTTAAGAAATCCACCAAAGAATCCTTCAGTAGTTTTAAACTCAGCACATTTTGATGAAAGTTCCATATTTATATTTTCTAAATTTGGAAAGGTTGGTTCATTTTGGACAATCTTTCTATCTAAAAGAAATGTCTTTCCACCTTCTTTTATAATTTGTTCTCTCATGTAAAGTCGTTTTCTTTGCTTCTCTACAGAAGATCCAATTATTCCAGAAAGTTGCGTAACCAATGATGAAAGCATTCTTCCAGACAGAGGAGTTTCTAATTTAAATCTATTATAATCAATGAATTTTGGGTGTTCTAATTTATTTTTATTTAAGTTAAATTCATGTTTTTCTAATCCATTTTCTTTTTCAGTATACCAAACATAACCATTTTCCCAGATATCTTCAAGAATTAGCTTCATCACTCTTCTGTATTCTTTCAAAAGAAGAGATAGGTTAGTTAATTTTATTGAGTTAGCATCTTTAAGAAAATGTTTAGTTGCTCGGATCATTTATTACATCCTTGACTTTATCTCTTTTCTTAATTCTCTTTCTTCATAGTCTGATAGTTTCATATAATTATTTATACAAGTGAGGAAATAAAAATTTACAAATGACCAAAAACGAATATAAATTTAAAGAAATGATGAAAGACGAGATTCCAGTTCGATTCTGGAAAGTTGGCCTATATGCTAACTTTAGTTTAACGGCAAAACGCGACCATACAAATTTCGAATATTCTTTAAGAACTAATTTTTGAGTTTCTTTGGTAGTGAATATAAGAAATCCATCTCACGCAGCTTGTTGTAGGTTCGAGTCCTATAAAGTTTCTTCGGAAATTTTTAGTTCAATTGGTAGAACAGCCGCCCAAAAATTTCTTATTGATTGTTCTCCAAAGATTTTTAACAACCATAATAAACAGAAAGAGAAAATAATGGCATCCCTTAATTCTACAAAAAAGTCTACTCCAATTTTCACACATGAAGGTGGAAAGGCTACAAAAATTAATTTAGAACAAGAACTTAGACGAAGTGTTTTTGCAACATTTCTTTGGGAAGATCAGTTTTATGAATCTGGTGAAAGTATTGCCAAGAGAATTCAAGATCTTGTCCCAAAGGTTTCTGCACAAAAGGTTTCGGAAATTGCAATTGAAGCAAGAACCATTCACAATCTTCGTCATGTTCCTTTGCTAATCGTTCGAGAAATGGCTAGGGCAAATTCTCATAAGCATTTAGTTGCAGAGACTTTAGAGAAGATTATTTGTCGTGCTGATGAATTGACTGAATTTGTTTCGATCTATTGGAAAGATGGTCGTCAAACTCTCTCAGCACAAGTCAAGAAGGGTTTAGCAAAGGCTTTCGGAAAGTTTAATGAATATCAACTTTCCAGAAATAATCAAAAGAAAGAAGTAAGTTTGAAGGATGTTCTTTTCCTATGTCATGCTAAACCAAAGGACGAAGAACAAGCAAATCTTTGGAAGAAAATGATCAATGATGAATTAAGTTTTCCGGAAAGTTGGCAAACGAAGTTATCAGTTCCAGGAGCAAATAAGAATAAGGTTTGGTCGGAATTGATTTCAGAAAAGAAGCTTGGTGCATTGGATGTTCTAAAGAATCTTCGAAACATGCAGGATGCAAATGTAGATCGAAATTTAATCAAGAAGATTATTTCCGAAACAAATTATTCCAAAGTTCTTCCATTCCGATTTATTTCTGCTGCTAGATTTGCTCCAGATTTTGAATCAGATTTGGAAACTGCTATGTTCAAGAATCTTCAAGAATATAACAAGCTTCTTGGAAAGACTTTAATTTTAGTAGATAATTCTGGTAGTATGTCTTCTCCAGTTAGTTCTAAATCAGATTTGCGAAGAATTGATGCTGCGAATGCTTTGGCTATGATTGTTCGAGAACTTTGTGATGATGTTATTGTATATTCTTTTTCGAATAGTGAAGTAAAGGTTCCTAATCGTAGAGGATTTGCTTTGAGAGATGCTATTACAAATTCTCAACCAATGGGAGGAACATATCTCGGAAGGTCTTTGACAAATATTCAATCGAAGGAAACTTATGATCGAATTATTGTAATCACCGACGAACAGAGTGCAGATAGAGTTCCAGATCCAATTGGAAAGAATAATTATATGATTAATGTTTCCAGTGCTAAAAATGGTGTAGGATACGGAAAGTGGACGCATATAGATGGTTTCTCAGAAGGTGTTGTAAAGTACATTCAAGAAATCGAAAGTCTATAATAAATCATTCTTCAGAGTTCAAGATCAGGAATTTAAAAGTTTCTGATCTTTTTTATTTTTACGAAAGGTATTTAAAAAATGAATGAAAAATTAAATGAGATTATCAGAATTTGTTGTATCAGAAATATTCCAGTATCTTTAAATTACGATAAAGAAACTGATAGCTTAGAATATAAAATTTCTGGATTTTATAAAAGTGGTGATGTGATTCTTTATGAAGATGGTGATGAAATTACTTGTAAACAAAGATATGATTCGGTAGATGTTATAAATTCTTTCGAAGATCTTGTAGGAATTAATTATTATTGGTGGGAATCTTCAAAAGATAGATATGAAGGTTGGAGAGATCCTGATTCAAATTGGTTAGAAAGATTAATTGAATTTGGATATATGAAAAAGAAAGAAATAATTTTAACAACATATGTGAGCGTAAAATGAAAACTGTATTAAATCAAATGACAGAATGGTATATATTAAGTTTTATTTGTTTTGTATCATGGATAAGTTTAGATCAATTTAAAGGTATATCTATTCAAAATTATATATACGCTTTATTGATCACATTAATTTGGAGTATTTTGTTTTCAATTTTACAGAAGAAATATGAATAAATTCAAAATAATCAATAATGTCTTGTTTTATTATGATCATGTTCTTGGAGATAAAAATAATATGATTACACAAAAACATTTACTACTATACCATAATGATTTTAAAAATTTTTATAATAGAGTTACAAGAACTAATAATGTATCAGATGTTAGATTTATAAAAGAGTTTAATAAAGTTTTTGATACATCTTTATTAATTCATCATTTATCAACAACCAAAGTTAATCCATATTTCAGAAAGATTAAAATTGTTTGATTATAATTTTTATTACAGTAAGTTAACATCAAAATATAAATTCTTTTTCTTAAATAGGAACCAATTCCTTCATATGGAACATTATTCACATTTTGATGAATATGCTAAACTACATGGAAAAGAAGCTACGATACTTTATTTGAAAAGGTTATTAGAAATTGACCTATGAAAAACCAAGGACAATTTTTCACATATGATTATAAAAAGATTAATGAAATTTATCTAGATCAACATAATAACATTCTTAAAACAAATTTTGAAATTTATGTAGATGATGTTAACTTTGATGGATATAGATTTTATAAATTCAATAACAAATTTTATGAAGAATATAGTTTAAGAAAGATATTAAATGAAACTTTCGGATAAACAAATTTTACTAATTAATAAACGTCAAATAGTTAGAAAGGAAATATCAAATAATATAGGAATTTTACCTTATGATTCTTTCCGGAAAAATTACAACGAGCTTTCTATAATAGTTTCTGGAGCAGCTTTTAGAAAAGGTCGTTGTACAGTTCTTTATGATAATAATAATTTGATTTTGAGAAATGATACTCTAAGATTTATTCAGGATTTTTATTTAGAAAAAGAGTTTATAAAAGAATTTCACCTAGAAGACATGATATGAATATAAATGAATTAATACAAAATGATCCAAAGTTTTATAGATTTATGTCCAACAAAATTAGATCTATATATTTCTGGTATGATTATGATAATATATTTCTACAAAGATCTATTTTAAAAACTTTTCAGAATAGAAGATATAAATTTTCTTTAGAACCTATGAAGAAAAGATATACGAAACAATATCAAAATGAATTAGATAAACTGAATGAAAATTTTCTTAACCTTTTCGAAATAGATATTAGGGATTAATTTATGATGTTTAGTGACGAAGAACTTGCTAAAAAACTTATTAATAAAAGCAATAATATACAAAGCAAAATAGATGAATTAGAAAATGAGATTAGGAAATTAAATAATAAAGATGCTAAAATTCATCAACAAGTACAAACATTATTACTTATAAAAAATTTTGGAACATATATATTAGATGACTTGATTTGTGACAATGAAAATAATATTACAAAATATGTTTATGAATATGCTTATAGTAGTTGGGGTTATAGAAAATTTATAACATATCCAGAATATGAAGCAAATAATTATGAACTTATTAAACTAAACTATTTAAAGAAAATTTTCGAAATAAGCCCTTGACAAACCTAGACCAAAACATTATCTTAAAAATTCTAAGGAGAACTACATGAAAGACTTTATCCAAAAACAATTTGAACAAAAGCGTATTTTTAAGATCGTGGAGATTGGTGCAGGTGTTCCAGTAGCATCTAGGATCCTCTGTACGCCCGGAGCATCCAAAATCCTATGGGAAACCTCTTCGCCTTATTCATCGGCCAAGAAGCTATTCCAAATCGATTCTAGGATGGTTTCCAAAGAAGCTGTAGAGACTATCATAAACAAAACTCCTAAAGAAGATTTTAATACTTTGGTGGTAACGAGTTTTCAAATTCCTTCTGAGGAAAAGATTATTTCACATGGATGGATTGGAATTTGGAGTTTAGAGTTTGATCATCCTATATATTTGCATGTAACATTGAATTCGGTTTATGGTAAAGATCTTTCTCGTCAAGATTGTATAGAGAAGATCGGAGATATTGTTTTAGAATTAATTTCTTCATATGATAATTGGCAAGTAAAGATGAAGGACACTAAATTTGGATTTGTAGATAATATTATTTTTAGAGATTATATTTTAGATTCTTATCAACTTTTATCTCAACAATTTCTGAATACTTTGGTATGTTTTGATGAAGGTATTCCAGTAAGGTTTGAAAATGTTTCTAGAAAGTATTCTCAAATTAATATGTATAAAGGAAGTTTTAATCCAGTTCATTCGGCACATTTAGAAATTGCTAAGATCGCAGAAAGTAAGTTTGAAAATTCTAGAACATTTTTTGCGATCTCTCGAAACACTTTTGGAAAAGGTGTCATAGAAGAAAAGGAACTATACAAAAGGATTAATCGAATTAATATGAAAGGTTATCCAGTATTAGTTTTCGATAATGGTTTTGTGTATGATAATTTCCAAGCTATTCAAAAAAGGTTTTCGGGAAATGTTATGCCAATTATGGGAGCAGATACTTTCAATAGATTTATGAATTGTTGGAATACAAACGATTTAAGTCAATTAGAACATCAAGTTTCCGATTGGACTTCTTATCATAGTGAACGAGGAAGATTAGAATTAGGTTTTGAAGAATGTTTCGGAAAAGCAAATTTTCTAGTCTTTGGAAGAACTGTAGAAATTCAATCTCATGACTTTGATGTTAAATTTGAATATGTAGATTTTGATATGAATATTTCTTCAACCATGATCCGAGAAGGTATTTTAAAGTCCTAATTCTTTTTTCCAATCTATTAACTTGAAATGCCAGCCATTGAATTTTGAATATGGTTTATGATCAGTGTTAAATGTTTTATCCTTTATAGCACAATTCCATAAACTTTCTGGTGCGTTAAATTGTTTTATGAAATTTTTCTTAGTTCCCCAATATATGAACATTTCATTATCGTCTTTATCATAACATATAAATTTTTTATCTAAAGGTCGTTTATGTTTATTTGAATCATATAAATTTTTATCTATATTCTTAAAAATATTTAATTCTATATCAAATATTGTTAATTGACCAGTTGTAGTCGCTTCCCATAAATGTTTATTATTATAAAATTCTTCTTTTGTTATTGATTGATATTCTCCAGTAATTTTATTCTTTGCGGAAATCATACCAGAAGTTAAATGTTCATATAAATGTTTATTCTTGTTAAACTCTTCTTTATCAACATGTTTAATTTCACCAGTTTGTAAATTTTTAATTGTCAATTTTCCTTTATGTATCCCTGAATGATTATTTTTTATAAATTCTTCTTTCGTAACATATTCTCGTTTTCCATCTTTTTCAACAACGATTCCACCAAAAACAGGTTTATGGATAGATTTATCAAATTCTGTTTTCAATATAGACATGCTTTCACCAGTAATTTTATTATAAACTGATACTCTACCAGAAGTTGGTAATATATATTGATCTTTATTTTCTTGATATATTTCGAGTGGGATTAAATGAAAATTATTAGGGGAATTGATATGAGCAACATTAATAAATCCATTTGAAAAATCTCCTCCACCAGGAATAATGTTATAAGTATCTTTTCTTTTAATAAACTCTTCATTAACTATTTCTTTTTCTTTATTATTCATATCATCAAAATTATCAAACACGAATAATATTTCTTTTTTAAAATTTTCTTTCCCATATTTTTTAATCGCGCGTTTGATATTAACACCGGATCCAAGATAATTATCATTTAAATTATTTGTTGTATGTTGTCCAATATATATTTTGTTATTAATTAAATTTGTTATTTTATATATAATATAATTCATAAATTTCCTCACAAAACTATTTATTTAAAAAATTTTTTAAAATCCCCTTGACAAACTGGCCCAGTCTTGCTATATTAAATTCATCAACCTCCTAGAAAGGAAAATTAAAAATGAACACATGGACAATTTTTGAAATCGGTCTTGCTCAGGCTGCGGATAGTTATAAGGCAGAACATTGGAGTATGTTTCCAGAAGGAACAACTCATGTAAAAACATTTATGGAAGGACGAGGAAGTGATCTAAATGATAGTGTTATTTTCTTTGGATTGCAATATTATCTGAAGCAATATCTTTCTGGACCTATTATTACCAAGGAAATCGTAGACACTGCTGAAAAGTTTTGGAATGCTCACCTTGGTCCAGGACATTTTTCTAGAGATAACTGGATGTATATTGTAGAAAATCATAATGGGTGTTTGCCAATTAAAATCAAAGCTGTTCGGGAAGGTTCTAATGTAAAGAATCGGAACGTTTTGATTACTGTTGAGAATACAGATCCTAAGTGTTTTTGGTTGACAAATTATATTGAAACACTTTTGATGAAGGTTTGGTATCCTACAACTATTGCAACAAATGGCTTTAAGATTCGAAATAAGATTCTGGAATATTTGAATAAGACCGGGAATCCAGATTTGATTAACTTTGCTTATCATTGTTTCGGATATCGTTCCTGCACATGTGAAGAACAAGCAGGAATTGGATCCATGGCACATCTTGTAAATTTCATGGGAACCGATACTGTGCCTGGAATTTGGTTTGCTCAAAAGGTTTATAACTCTACTGAAATGCTAGGGTTCAGCGTCGCCGCCACGGAACATGGAATTCCGTTGTCGTGGGGTGGTGAAGAATTTGAGATTGATCATTTCCGAAGTATTCTTACATCAAAACCAATAGGAATTCTTTCGGTGGTTTCTGACACTTTTGATATTTTGAAGGCTGTAGAAAAGTTTGGTGAATTGAAAGAATTGGTTTTGAGTCGTGATGGAAAACTTGTTATTCGTCCTGATTCTGGTGATCCTGCTATGACTGATCTAATGGTTATTCAAAAGCTTGGAGAAATCTTTGGATACACTATTAATGAAAAGGGTTACAAGGTATTGAATCCTAAAGTTGGTGTTATTCAAGGAGATTTCATTTGTTATGAAACTATTTGTGAAATTCTTGAATTGCTTGAAAAGAATGGTTGGTCGGCTGATAATATTGTTTTTGGTAGTGGAACAAAGAATCTACAAAATTTTAGTCGAGATACATTTAACTTTGCTATTAAGGCTTCTGTAACTACCGTAAATGGTGAAGAACGCTGTGTTGAAAAGAGTCCATTAGAAATCAATAAAGATGGAACTCGAACAAAGTCTTTCAAGAAGTCGAAGAAGGGGCATATGAAACTCGTAAAGATTGATGGAGAATATAAGACTCTCACAAACTTTGATGAAGGTTTCCAAGAAGCTATTGATGAATTGATTCCAGTATTTGAAAACGGAGAAATTCTTAAGGAATATACGTTCGAAGAGATCCGTGAAACTGCTAGAAATAATTCTTAATAAATAATGTAGAATAACCTGCTATAGTTCAATTGGTGGAACAAAGTTTTCATACGACTTAGGCTGAATGTTCGAGTCATTCTAGCAGGATTTTTGATACTATTTCCAGATCTTCTAATTGGTAGGAAACCGGACTTTGACTCCGATAATAGACGTTCGAACCGTCTTCTGGAAATTATAAAATGGGATATGAATATTAATATGACGATTCGTAGTTATCGGTTAGAATTAAAGTTAAACAAAAGTCAGGAAATCCTTTGTAGAAAAAGTGCGGGAACTTCTAGATTTGTGTATAACTGGAAATTAAAACAATTAAATGATAACTATAAAAACGCTAAAATGTATGCCGACGAACATAATATAAAAATCGAATGCGAACTTGGAACATTTTTTGATTGGTGTAAAGAGTTGACTATTTTAAAAAATGATCTTCCTTGGCTTAGAGAAGTTTCTAAATGTTGTGGACAGAAAGCCTTGAAAGATTTAGCTGTTGCATATAAAAGATTTTTCTCTAAGAAATCTGGATATCCTAAGTTTAAAAAGAAAGGTCAAAAAGATTCATTTAGATTGGATGGAAGTACATATATATCATCTGATTACATACAACTCCCATTAATGGGAAGAGTTAGATTAAAGGAGACGTGTTATCCAATTTTAGATGGAAGATTTAAATTATCACATGCGACAGTTTCTAGGCAATCTGATAGGTGGTTTGTATCTTTCTTTATAAAAGAAGATATTGAATTACCAAAACCAGAAGTTATAGAAAATATACAAGATAATGAAATTTTAGGAATAGATTTAGGTATTAAGGAATTGGCTATTACAAGTGATGGTCAGACATTTGAAAATCCAAAAGTTTATAAATCTAAATTAAAGAAATTAAAGAGATATCAAAGGAGAGTTTCAAGAAAACAGAAAGGATCTAATAATAGAAAGAATGCTATTAAGAAGTTGGCTAAAGTTCACAAGAGAATTTCAGACATTAGAAATGATTGTGTTCAAAAGCTAACAACATCTTTAGTAAAAGCCAAACCAAAGATGATTGTAATAGAAACCCTAAAGCCAAAGAATATGTCTAAGAATCATAATCTCGCGGCGTCAATTTTAGATTCTTCATTTGGAAAGATTAAACAAACTTTAAAGTATAAGTGTGAATGGAATGGTATTCATTTAATTATGACTCCAACGTTTTACGCATCTTCGAAATTTTGTTCGTGTTGTGGAAATAAAAATAAAGACTTAAAATTAAGTGATAGGGAGTGGACTTGTCAGAATTGCAACACATATCATGATAGAGATGTAAACGCAGCAAAAAATTTACAATATTTCGGTCTTTGGATGATAGATAAACATTTTGATGAAAATCAAACTACGGTGAGTTCCACCGGAAGTTACGCTTGTGGAGATGAAAGGTTACAGTTCTTAACAGAACAGTGTTCGTCTATGAAACAAGAATTCAAATCACAAAATCATGCCTTGCATAGTTTTGCATAGATTTGTTAGAACGCTAAAAGTTCAATTCTTTTATTCGGCATAATTTTTGATACTATTTCCGAGTCCTCTAATGGTAGGAGAGAAGACTTTGAATCTTTTAATGTACGTTCGATTCGTGCCTCGGAAACTTTTCTCGAAAGGAATATAATGAAATCTAGAGAAGATATTGAAAGTCTAATTGAGCATTATAAGATTCAATTAGATGATGTAGAGTATGAGGAATCTAAAATTTCTAATTATACTGCACCAGAACAAGTTTCAACAATTAAATTTAATAAGCATTCTTTAAAAAATGTTATTAAAATTTTAGAACTATTGAGTTTACAAGATTAACAGAAAGAAATAAAAATGTATACAATTAAAATCGATTATCAAACTGGAAATTCATTTGGTAGAGAAGATCGTTCTAGAAATCTTGAAGCTAATTGGAATCTAGAAGTCGCGAAAGAAAATTTACAAAGAATCAAAGAACATTATCAAATCATTAAGGAACGTAATAACTATGTTTCTATTGCAAGTTCTAAGGAACCGGATTTGATGAAAAAGATTAAAAACGAACGTTGGTATGTAGAAAGGTATTTCGAAAGGTATATCAAACTATTGGAAAATGATTCTACTGAAAAAGAATATAGGTGTTTTTGGACAGGATATTTCGAAAGATTATATGGAGGAACTATTGTAGAAACTGATGAATATGATGCTACAATGAGTTTCACAATTTAAGAAAGTTTTATGAATGTTTAAATCAATTTTATTTGTATTAGTTTTTTCCTTAAATGTTTTCTCCCAAGAGTTTTCTACAGATGTTTCTAGCAGTTTAGGATATTCTTTTGGGAAAACAATACAAGGAAACTATTTTCAACATTCTATTTTCGGAAGTTATAAGAATTTTTATTTAGGATATTCTTTTCCGGAAATTATTTCTAGAGAATATGAAGAACTTTTTGAACCTATGAATCAAGGAAATTTATTAGAAGATTCTTTAGTTGGTTGGAGGGGATTTCATTTCGGATATATTCCTGGATATGTTTCTTATAATCATTTTTTCTTAAAGCCATTTGTTTCTATTGGTTTAGGATTTGAAGTGACGGAATATCTTTACTCAGATCCTTATGGAATTTCTTATGATAAGCGAAAGAAATATTTGTTAGAGGATGATGAGAAAGAAAAGTTTAAAACTAATATCAAAATTGGTTCTAGTTTTAACTACAAATTTCTTGGATTAGTTTTAGAATATAATTTTTCTAAAAGGTTTGAAGTAGGATTTGTGGTAAACTTTAATCAAGATTTTCAAGAAAGTTTAGAAACATTTTTAGGAAAGGATTCATTCTAATGTTTGAAGTAAAATATTCAGCATGGTTAAGTACAAGTGGTGAGAAAGAAAATTTTAAAAATGGTGCAGTGTTTTCGGGAATGGTCAGAGATGTTCCAAAAAATCTTCAACATTTACTTGACAAAAACGAAAATAGATGCTATGTTACAATCTATCGAAAGGAACCAGTAATGAAAAAGACTGTACAGACAACTTTAGAATTTACTGTAGAAGAGATTAATCAAATCATTGCAAAACATATTGGTGTAGATAGTGTAAGAGTTAGGTATGTTATTGAAGAAGTTGATGCTGATTGTATGGGAATGTATCCTGGAAATAATGAAGTAACTAAAGTAAGAGTGATTTATTAAGATGTTTGAAAAGAAATTTAAAGTAAGAGTGAAACATTTTTCGCAAGATTATTATCAAGTTGAATATGCTTATTATAGAATTTTTCCGGACTATAAATCATTAAATTTTTGGTTTGATCAAGGAGTAACCGGAAGTACTGAATGTTGGTCTACTAAATTATTCAAATATAATGAAGCAGAAGAATTAGCAAAGACTTTAAAAACTTATGACGATGTTTTAAATTGGTATAAACCTTGGGAAGAAGAGCGAACAGATTTCTATAAACGCAAACGGGAATATTATAAAAAGAATGTTCCATATACTACAAAATATTTCAATTAATCTAAAAAGAAAGTTTACAAATGAAAGTTTTATCTGAAGAAGAATTGATTGACGTTTTGAAGAATCAATCTAAGAGATCTAAAATGATTTCTTTGAAGACTAGAACTGATCCAAAACCTTTAAAGAAATCTAGAGTAACGTCACAATCTCTTAAGGAAAGATTTAATACAGAATCTATTGTAAAGGAATCTGAATTAACTGTTCAAATTAATATAGATTATGAGACCTCTGTGAATAATCGTTTAGAAAAAGCTGGAGAAGAAAGAGAATTTGTTTCTTCAGGAATGAACTATGGAAATTTTGTAGATGGTTCCAGATGTTTGATTGAAGATAAGGGAAAGGTTTATCTAAGAACTTACCAAACAAATTCTAAACTAGGAAAGTCTTCAAGATATTTCAAAGATGATGGAACAGAATTTACAGAAGATGAAGTAGAAGAATTGCAAAAAGAGTTTCTAAAGATCAAGCCAGAAGAAATTCAATCACAAGGTTTATCATACGAACAGTCTACAAAACCTACAAATTATTCTCTGAAAAGTATTAGAGAAATTTGCATGGATGGTGAGCGATATATTTTAGGAAAGGAATAAAGTGAGATACAAATTTTCTGAAAAAGTTTCACCAAAAGTAGATGATGAAAGAGTTGTAGAAAAGTTTCTTCTATTTCCTAAAGTTATAAATGAAGAAATAAGATGGTTAGAGACAACAAAAATTCTACAAAAGTATATCACATACGAAGATATAAAATTTACTACAATTGGCATTACTTACACTGAAGATGTATTTGTTTGGAAAGATATTCGATTTGTAGATGATCTTTAAAAAATTCCTTGACAAACTCTGACCAAAAGACTATCTTAAGAGTTCACAAGAGATTGGAGTTCAGATGATTCGAAGCAAAGATGTCAATATTATTTCGGAAGCGTTTAAGTATTGTCATAAGAATAAGAATGCTAAAGGATATACTATTTGTGCAATTTTGACAAAGGGTAAGAGAATTATTTCAATTGCTAAAAATGATTACAATAAAACTCATGCCAGAACTCCACAAATTAGACATTACATTATTCTTTGCCACGCAGAAATCAAATGTATTTCTAGATATATTGTAAAGAATCGTCCAATTACATCTGATATGACTTTGTATGTTGTAGGAATTACTCAAGGAAAAGAAGGCAATCCAGTAATATCTTCTAAGCCTTGTGAAAGTTGTGAAAGGTTTATAAAGACTTGCGGAATTCCTAGAGTGGTTTATTGTGAAAATGTTACAGAATTTTTGATTAAAGAAATTAATAATGTTTGATTGTCCACAATGCGGAGAAGAAACCGAAACGTTACATGAAGGATATTGTAAAGATTGTTGTGAACAGAATCAAAAAGAGTTAAATGAATTTAATTTCAGATATAATTTTTGGAATAGTTTAACAGATAGTGAGAAAGATCATTTCATTAAACTAGAACTTTAAATTTCTTCTTGATCTCTTGTAAACATAGATTTGAAACCAGTCTTTAATTTTTGTAAAACGTTTGCGAAAGGTCTTGTAGAAATGATTTTGGTTAATCTTATTACTGAAAATCTTCTCCATTCTCCGATATCTAAATCATAAAATGGTTGATACATTCTTTGTCTAACGGAAAATTCATCGGTCTTTGGTGGTGGTTGTCTCATTAATTTTCCTTTGGCCCAATCTTGTTTCGGAATCAATTTATCATTCAATGTTCCTCTAGCTTTTCTTGTACGACCTTTTACGGTTCTATATTCGAAAACAACTTCACCAGCTTTCAATAGATCTAATAATTTTCCTAAAGTACTCATAAACATATTTATCAAAAGGAATTTCCAATGCCATATAGTTCTGCTCAAATTAATCCATATCCAGTAGCAAAGATTTTAAATACTCCACACAACGAAACATTTACAAATTATAATCTTGTAGAAGTTACTGTGAGGTTTTTAGAAGTTGATAGTGAAGATCCTATTAATTCTTCTATCTCTTTAGAACATAGAATTAAAGAGCGTCTTACAGATTATTATAATTTAACTATAGAAGATATTAAAATCTTAAAGACCGTTACATATCAAAAAACTCATTTTATTAATACTTTTTATAACAGATTTTTTCTACAAAAGATTGAAAATGAAGATGGAAGTTATAAATATATTTCAAATGATTTAAGAAATGAAAGTAATAAAATAATTGTAGAAGTTCCTTTTGAAACAATTGACGGAAAAGATTATTATATTGGAGATGGTTTTAGATGTGAGATTCAAGAGATTCCACAAGACTATTTCAAAAACATTGATGAGAAAGGTTGCGATGTAGAATATGTGAGAACTATCAAAAGAATTTCTCCAGAGGATTTAATATGAGTTTTAAAAATTATTATTTGGTAAAAGTTGTTTGTGAAATGTTAGTAGAAGATGATCAAGATCCAATAAATTCTTCTATATCTTTAGAAAATAGAATTTCTGAAAAGATTGGTGACACTGGTTTAGAAATTGAAATTAAAACTATAGAAATTTTAGAACAAGAAACATTTCACCAAACCCATACCATAAGTAATTCTACAAATAATAAACTCCAAAAGATTGAGAATGATGATGGAACTTATTACTACAGAACATTGAATAATTATGGTGAAAATATTATTACGAAAATCGATCATGTTCAAATTGATGGAAAAGATTTTGTAAACGTCTATGGTGATTTATTTTTGGTAAAAGAATTTAATTATGTCAATACAAATGTTTTATCTAAATATCAAGATATGCAAATTGTTTATACAGCAATAGCAGGTGGTTTAATTGGCGTAGGAACTTCTTCAAAAAAATCTACCAAAGATTTTAAAATTTCAAAAAAGATTAAAGAAATCCCTTGACAAAACTCCTCCACTAGACTATCTTTAATAAATAATCTTCTAGAAAGGATGGTTGAGAATGAAGAAAAAGAAGCAAACGAACTCTATCAAAAAGACTAGAATTCCATTACCTAAACAAAGGAATCAAGCTTTTAGAGTTCAAACAAAATATAATAAGAAAGACAAATCCTGGAAACTAGATTTGTCTTTTTTTGTTTAAAACAATTTTTAGAAAGAGTTTAATATGACTCATGATGATATTTTGAATATGATCATTCCTAGACAGTTTGTTCCAGAAATTGAAGATTTAGATCCATCAAATATGAAGTATGATACAATTTCATTTCCGGTAAATACTGATAGAATTGATTGTTCATTTAGAATTTTTGATCCAATTTTTATGAAACATCTTTTGGAAAATAATGAAACAATTTATGCGGTTTTGGAAAGTGATGATTTGACATTTCAAGAAAAACTTGAATATCTAAATGGATTGAAACATATAATTGTGCAAACTAAAAATTTTAATATGCCGTTGCTTTATAAGAAGAATAATATCTGTAAATTTAATTACATTTATCATGAAAATTCTAATCCAAATCGAAAGGTTTTCATTAAATGAATAAAGAAGAACTATTCAATCTAATTACTCCTCGTCAATTTGTAGAAGAACTTGAAAACTTTGATTCTTCTAATATGAAATTTAGTGGATTTGAAAGTGATGATGAAAAGGTTTTTTGTAAGTTTAAAATGTTTTCTGATAATTTTCTCAATAATACTATTTTAAATTACGACAAATTAATTTATGATACTTTAACTTGTGATAATTTGTCGTTTCAGGAAAAGATAGATTATTTTAATAACTGTGAAAAAATTTTTAATAATAAAGAATATGAAGAACGTCGTAAAAAATATATGAATGTTAATAGAAAATTTTTTGTATATGAAGCTGAATTTAAGGATATAACAATTCCTCTAGTATATAAGAAAAATAATATTTGTAGATTCCAATATATTTCATATGAACCAGCTAATCGTTCTGGAAAGGTTTTCATCAAATGACTCATCAAGAAATTATAAACATGATAACACCTAGATATTTTGTTTCAGAAATTGAAGATCTAGATTCAGCACATATGATGTTTGATCATTTTGAAGATATTGGTTATAAAATTGATTGTTCGTTTGAAATTATAAATCCGAAGTCTTTTAAATGGATGGAAGAAAATAATTGTATGTATGAAAGTATATTTAAAGATCCTAATACTACAATTCAAGAAAAACTAAAAGAACTTGATCAGATGAATGAATTCTTTAAATCTAAAATTTATTGTGTTCAAAAACATTTTCAATTACTTTACAAACAGAATAATATTTGTAAATTCAACTATATCAAAAATCATTCTGGAAAGTTCTTTATCAAATGAATAAAGAAGAACTAATAGACTCTTTGACACCAAGACATTTTACTAAAGAACTTGATATAGATTTTTATAACGAAAAGTTTCATGCAGTAAAATCAAATCATATTTCTATGAATGTCGTTTTAAAAAGATTTAATTATAATTACATGTCAAACTATGTAAAAGAACTTATGGTTAGTGACGAATTTCGTAAAGTTTCTTTTGATAATAAAATTAATCATTTAAGAAACAATTATAAAGATATGATTTATTTTTATTTTGATGATTATATATTACTTTATAAAGACAACAATCCACTTAAATTTAAATATATACATTTTAATAAAGAAAACTATTTACGATGACCAGAATCAATGTAGGAATTTTACCAGAGGAACTTGAGACAGATTTGTTACTTGCTGAACATAGAGAATTAAAACGTATAGTATTCTTTTATATTTAGTATAGAAAAGTATAGAAAAGTTGAGAAATAATTTTTAAAAGTATTTAATAAATAATTATATGAAGTTGAAAGAAAAATGAAGAAAAATACAAATTCTTATAGAGTAGATAGTTACTTCATTGATTCTAGCGACATCGCTTGGTCAAGTTGTGATACTCTATGTTGGAATGCAAAGAATTTAAGAAACTATGCAAATTTTATCATTAGACAAGAATTCTTTCAAAATAAAAAGTATCTAAATTATAATTTCATTCAGAAGAATTTACAGACAGAACGTCCAGATTGTTATTCTAAACTACCAACAAAACTTGCTCAAGCAGTTCTTAGAGAACTTGATCAAAACTGGAA
>Ga0208196_1001016_pt1 | contig 32654 bp, 30 predicted proteins | sample AD_JPNNA7_MetaG_FD_184443 | JGI IMG/M metagenome (GOLD analysis project Ga0208196, IMG submission 184443) | Active sludge microbial communities of municipal wastewater-treating anaerobic digesters from Japan - AD_JPNNA7_MetaG (SPAdes) (version 2) | ecosystem: Engineered > Bioreactor > Anaerobic...
GATCCCGCTTCGGCTGTGCCACATCCGGGGGGCGAAGCACTGAAAACGCCCTCCGGAGACCAGGTTCAATAGGGTGGTTTCCACCACGTCGTCCAGATGGTGCCCCAGGGCCAAAGTGGTACACCCGGCGCTGGCGGCGGCGGAGCAGAGGATCCCTCGGCGCATGGTGGCGCAAAAGCTGCATGGCGACCGCTCCTGTCTCTGCCGGATGATCCCCAGGATATCGTGGGATATCAGGGAAAGGGGTACCCCCAGGGCCTCGCATCGGGCCTCGATAAAAGACGAATCCAGGGCCCCCATGGAGGGGTCCAAGGTGCAGGCCCGGAGGGTAAAGGGCACAGGACTCCGGGACCTGAGGGCCCCCAGGGCTTCCAAAAGTACCAGGCTGTCCTTTCCCCCCGAAAGCCCCACCAGGATCCCGCTTCCCGGGGTGATCATGTTAAAATCGGCCAGAGCTTTACCCACCAGGTGTCGAAATCGGGCGCTCGGTTCCGGGAAGGTCTGAGGTGTGTCGGGCACGATGGTTCCTCCCTATTCTTTGGGATGTCGCCCCAGGGGCGCCATGGCGCCCTTCGGGCGGCCGTGCCGAAAGTATACGGGGAGGTCCCGGAGTCTCGCAAGGAGTTCGCCCCTTCCCGAGATGGAATGTTTGGCGCCCCCGGGGTCCCGGGGGCGATGGGCGATGGAGGATGGGGTGCGGCGATGAAAAAAATTCGGCTCGTGGTGGCTGACGGCCACCGGCTCTTTCGGGAGGGGCTCTGCAAGCTCCTTTCCATGGAGCCCGACATGGAAGTGGTGGGGGAAGCGGAGGACGGCGACGAGGCCTTCCGGACGGTGCGAGATCTGGGGCCGGACCTATTCCTCTTCGACGTGGGGCTCCCCGGGGGCAATTCGGTCTCTTTGGTCCGGGATCTCCGGAGCCAGAGGGGGCTTCGTTTCGTGGCCATCACGTCCTACGGCGACCAAACCCACCTGACGGCCCTGGCCCTGGCGGGGGTGCACGGTTGCCTCGTCAAGACTTCGGGCCTGGAAGAGCTCCTTGCCGCCGTGCGGATGGTCTCCCAGGGGATCCCCTACGTGGACCAGCGCACTGCGGGGCGCATGATCTTTCCGGACCCCCGGAGCCCGAGCGGCAAGGATGCCTTCCTGGGGTTGACCGCCAAGGAAAAAGAAACCCTCTTCTGGCTTTCTCAAGGTTTTTCCAACGCCGACATCGCGGAAAGGATGGTGGTGTCCGAAAAGACCGTAAAAAATCACGTGAGCCATATGTTAAAAAAGCTCGACCTCCGGGACCGAACCCAGGCGGCCGTGCTGGCCTGGCGGATGGGGCTGGCCCAGCTCGCCCCGGAAGTACTGGGGGTGCGGTAGTAGGCCTCCGGGTGGTTGGCGCCCCGGGGCGCCCTCCCGGCGCCCGGAAAGACGAAATTCGGGGGGATCCCCACAGAGGGGATCCCCCCGAGTCTTGCCCCCGAGAGGCGCCTTTTTCGCTATTGGGACGACGCCTTGGAGGCTCCCGAAAGGGAAGCGAAGGCGGAGGCCAGGGCGGAGGCCTGGGCGTTGACCTTGGTGAGGGCCTTTTCCATGGTGGTGAAGCGGGTCCAAAGCCCCTGTTCCATGAGATCCATGCGGATCTCGTAATTTTTGACGCGCAGGTCGATGGCCGCCACCTGATTCTTCAGGTAGAGGATCTGGCTGGCCACGCGCCCCTGGGGGGCGGTGGTGGGGCCCACCTGAACCTGGGTGCTTTTTACGAGGTTGTCCATGTAGGCGTCAAGCTGGGTCATAGCCTTGGTCATGAGCTCCCCCACGTAGGGAGGGGTATCCAGCACCCGGTGGGTCCGGTCCTGGGGGTTGGTGACGTCGATGCCGAGTTTTTTCAGGACCGCGTTCCCGTCGGTGAAGCTCAGCTCCTTACCCATCTTGGTGCTGCGGATCACCAGCTTGCGGTCTATCACCGAGGCGGAAACGCCGATGCTCTGGCCGTCCTCCGTGCGGGCGTCGTTGATCTTTTGCGCCATGCTGGTGAGGGAGTCGTCGGTGGTGATGTTCACTGTGGCCGTTCTCCCGTCCTGGGTAATGGAGAAATTGCCTCCGGTGAACCCTGCCACGATCTTTCCCAAAGACTCCGTGGCGCTGGTCTTCTGGTCCGTCATCCACTCGTCCATGAAGCTCATCTTCCCTGGCGTGAGGGCGTCCATGAAAAGCTGCGTATCGAACTCCAGCTTGCCGCTCTTGCCGTAGTTGGCCTTCTCCGTGGCGATCCCCACCTGGGAGAGGGACCGCAGGGGGCCCGCGATGTTCAGGGGGTCGGAGATGAGCTGGCGCATCCGGGCCTTGGTCTGCCACAGCAGGGAGTCCCCGTGGAGGAGGCCGAATTTTTTGTTGAAGTCGTCGCTTTTGTTGGAATTTGATTTTGAAGTTTTTTTCGATTCTTCGCTGATGCGAACGTTTATCCATTCCATGACGTCGTTGTAGAGCTCCACGAAGGACTGGACGTCGGCTACGGCCTTTTCCGCATCCGCTTCCACGGACATGGTGACGTGTCCCGCCCCCTTGAGGTTGAGGGTGGTGTTCCCCACCAGGTCCGTGATGGTGTTGCTCGCCCGGGTCACGGGCACGCCGTTGAGAAGAAGATTGGCATCGGTGGCCTTGCTGTAGCTGGAGCCCAGATTCCCCGCCAGGCCGAGGCTGGAGAGCACCCCCCCGGTTTCGTCTTCCAGATAGAAGGGATTGGCGGCGTAGGTGTACTCCCGGCCAAAGGTGACGGTGTAGCTGCTCCCCGTGGGGGGTTCGCCCCCCCCCAGGCTCCAGTCGATGGTCCCCGTGACCGGGTCCCAGTGGTAATCCGTATCTGCCGTGTAGGTGGTGGAGCCCGATTTGACCACGATGGTCGGAGGAAAGACCCCCGACGAGGGGCGCGTAAGCGTGTCCGTGCCTTCGGCGCTGCCCTTGGTCTTGTTGAGGGTGCTCTTGAAGGTGATCTCGTAGGAGGCCCCTTCGGCGGGGTGATTGGCCCCGGCGTTCCAGTGGATCTTTCCCGTGGCGCCGTCGTAGGTGAAGTCCGTGCCGGAGGTGTAGGTGGTGCTGCCGGATTTGATCTCGGCGATGTAGTCCGGGTACCCCCCTTCGTAGGTCACCTTGAAATCGGTGCCTGTGGCGGGTTCGTGCCCGGCGACCCAGGAAATGGTCCCTGTGGAGTTGTCGTAAGTGTAGTCCGTGGTGGCTGTTTTCCCCTCGATGGAGATGGTGGAGGGGTACTGTCCCGAGGTCAGGGGAGTGATCTGGTCCGTGCTCCCGGTGCCTCTGGTGTACGCCACGTCCATCTTGTGGGGGAGATAGTCGTCGCCCCCCGTCGCGGCGCTCCAGGTTCCCCGCCGCATGGTGGCCCCCGTGGCGCTGGCCGATCCCAGGCCGGAGTTGGCAGAGGAGAGGACAATGCGGTTATTGACCAGCTGGGCGGAGATGTTGAGGCGGTTATTTCCCGAGTCTACGGCCTGCTTGATCTTGTAGTTGATATCCCGGAGGGTGTCGCTGGTCGCCACCGCGATGGTGGCCCGCTGTCCCCCCACCCGAATGGCGAAAGATCCCGATAGCCCCAGCGCCGTCGTGGCGCTGGAGTAGTAGTTGGAAATGCGGCGCTCCGCTGTGGCGGTGTTAAGGACGTCCAGATCCCATTCCTGGATGACCGCTTCGCTGGTGGGCGTGGCGGTGAGGATGCTCTCCGCCTTGGCCCCCGCAGGGGATAGGACGGAGAACACGGCGGTCTTTTTGTTGTATTCGCTGGGGAGCTTCAGGGAAGTCAGGATTTTTTGGAGCTGTTTGAGCCCCCCGGAGAGCTCCTCGTACAGGCCGATCTTGAGCTCCAGCTTCTCCTTTTCCTCTTTCCAGGGTTTTTCGATCTTCCGGGCATTTTCCATGATCTTGTCGATCATGCCCCCCCAGTCTATGCCGCTTCCGGCCCCGGTGACCTGAAACATGGAGTTTACCATGGCAGTTCCCCTCCTTGGTGCGTGCCGTCCGGTAGGGCGCCTCCGGGGATCGTCGCCCGAAAAACCGCCCCAAGCCTCCCCTCCAACCCCGGGGAGGACTCCTCCGGGCGCCCCTCGGGGGGCGCGGCGGAAAAAATCTCTGGATGGGGCACGGAGACGCTTCTTCACACCTCCCTCGCAGTATCGGCATCGGAGGAGGCTTTCTTGACGGCGGGATGCCGCCTCCCCAATTCTCCCGGGGAGCCCACGGCGGAGCGACGGCGAGCGGGCTCCTAGCTCCGTCCGCCGTCCTCGGGATCCCCGTCGAGCCAGCGCCTAAGGGCCACCCTGACGGAGCGCTCCATTTCCCGGGAGAAGGCCTCTCCCGTCTTGCGCAGGTACCAGTGCTGTCCCGGGTTGGACGCCCCCTCCCGCAGTTTTTTCGGCAACAGGGCGGGTTGGTGGGCCATATCCTCCAGATCTTCCTGGCTCCAGGGGCGGTACCGATCCTGCTGCACGAAGAACTTCCGATCCAGCCGGGGGCGAAGGTTTTGCCGGTACCCCGCCGGGGGGCGGCCGTAGCAGAGCATGGTGATGGGAAAGGCCCAGGGGGGGAGGGAAAAGAGCTCCCGGTGCTGCTCGTACCGTTCCATGATGTCGCCGATGTAGCAGGAGCCGATGCCCCGGCTTTCCGCCATGATGACCGTGTTCTGGGCGGCGATGAGGGCGTCGCAGCACGCCAGGAGCAGGTCCGACTCCTGGGGTCTTCGGAAGGATTCCTCTCTTCGGGTACAGAGATCCTCCACCCCCGAAGCGACGTAAAAATCTTGCCAACGCTGAAAATCCGCCAAAAAGACGAGCACCAGGGGGGCCCGGGCGATAAAGGGTTGGTGGTCGCAGCTCTCCGCCAGGACGTCTTTGATCCTCTGGTCGCGCACCTCCAGGATGGTGTAAAGCATCATATTCCCCGCCGTGGGGGCCCGTTCCGCCGCCAGCAGGATCTGTTCCCGGTCCTCTTCGGAGAGGGGAGTGGGGTCGTACTGGCGCAGCGAAGCCCGCTGCAAGATGGTGGCTTGGACGTCTTTCATGCCGAGGCTCCCTTCCGTGGCCCTTTTTCCTGTCCCCTTCGGACGTTTCGCCGATGGCCGGGGCCACGGTGCGATCATACCACGCCCCGGGAAAAACGTTTTCCCCCTATCATCCGAGGGACCCGGAGAAGGCCCCGGGATCCCTCCCCGAGGGAGCCGATCCGCGCCCTTTTCCCAGGTTCCGGCGGTTCCGGCGATCCCGGCAGGGGGGCAAAAGGGCTCCACACCCCTCTTCAGACGTGGCAAAGTGTGATAGTATTTCCTCGCCGTTTTCCCCATGCGGCCTCACACGAAAGAATCGGGAGGGAAGAGAGAAATGGGAAAGAAAAAGACCCGTCTGGATTTTGTGGACATGAAAAAACGTGGAGAAAAGGTGGCCTGGATCACGGCCTATGACTTTCCCACCGCCTCCTTTGCCGAGGCGGCGGGGATGGACATGATCCTCGTGGGGGATTCTCTGGGGATGGTGGTACTGGGATACGACGGCACGGTGCCCGTCACCATGGAAGACTGCATCCGCCACAGCCAGGCGGTACGCCGGGGCGCTCCCCAGACCTTTTGCATCGGCGACATGCCCTTCCTCTCATACCAGATTTCCGACGAAGACGCGGTGCGCAACGGGGGGCGCTTCCTCAAGGAGGCCTCCATGGACGCGGTGAAGCTCGAAGGGGGGCGTCGGGTGGCGAGGCGCATCCGGGCCCTGACGGACGCGGGGATCCTGGTCATGGGGCACATTGGCCTGACCCCCCAGAGCTCGGGCCAGCTCGGAGGCTTCAAGGCCCAGGGGCGGGACCCCGAGAGCGCCCGGGAGCTCATCGCCGACGCCCTGGCGGTGCAGGAGGCGGGGGCCTGGTCCCTCCTCCTGGAAGCCGTGCCTCCGGAGCTCACGGCCTTTCTCGCCAAAAAGCTCACCATCCCCGTGTACTCCATCGGTGCCGGGGCGCCCTGCGACGGCCAGCTCCTCATCTGCGGAGACATGTTGGGGCTCTTCCAGGCCTTCACCCCGAAATTCGTGAAAAAATACGCCCAGCTGGCGGAGCTGGAGACCGAGGCCTTCCGGGCCTACGTGGAGGACGTGAAAAGTGGGGCCTTCCCCGGCGACGAGCACGTGTACCACATCCTCCCCGGGCGGGAGAAGGACTTCGAAGAGCTCTTCCGGGAGTTTCCCTGACCGTCCTGACCCCTTCGGGGTGACCCGGGGCGAAGAGTCCGGGGGCGGGGGGTGTCCCGTCGAACTTCCCCCCGCCGAGAGCGTCTTCGCCCGAGATCGCCTTTGCCGGGAGCGCCGGCTTCCAGCCGGCCTTTTGATTAGAGGACCTGTGAAGGAGACCGATGGCCTTCCAATGGGGCGGCATAGGGGCGAAAAACATGCTCGCCCCTACGTTTTTTCGCCCGTGTCGATTTTCACCGCTACAGAGGGGATGACGGGGCGGAGATCGGTGTTTCCTGCCGATGGTAATGACGTGAGCCACCATGGAGAGGTTTTTTAAGAGACAAATGATGCCGGCTGGAAGATGGGCGCTTCCAGCCATGCGCTCCTCAGCCGGCTCGAACTGGCGTCTTCGCCCGAGATCGCCTTTGCCGGGAGCGCCGCCTCCCGAGATCGCCCTCGCCCGAGAGCGTCCCCGCCCGAGATCGTCCCCCCGTCGACCGGACTTAGCCCCTTTCGTCGCTCCTCTTTGGATATCTGGCGGATCGATCCCGGGGAAGCGTTCTTTCCGCCGCATGGGTTCATGCGATATTTAACGGGGTGCGGGACTGGGGGATGGTTTTCCTGGAGGTTCACGCCCACCTTTGGTTCTAGGGGAGATTTTCGTCCTCTCCCTGGGTACGGGAGCCGAAGCATCGTTTCATCCCCCCCGGCGTGCGTTATGATTGGTGCGGCCGTCGGCGAGGACGGCCGGAAAATCAGGGTCGTGGGGGAAACGCCGGAAAAAAAGTAAGGGGGAGGCTCCGTGAGGAAGTGGATGATCCTTGTCGGATTGGTGGCGCTGGGCGTTCTGGGCGTGGCATGGAACTCTGGAAGACTTTTTCCTGGGCTGGGGAAATCCCTGGAAAGGTCTCGCGCGGAGGAGGGCGTGACGGCCTCGGGCACCGTGGAAATCCGCACGGTGGAGGTGGCTTCCAAGCTGGGAGGATACCTGCGGGAGCTCCGGGTCCGAGAGGGAGATCTCCTGGCGGCGGGGGAGCTCATCGGCGGGGTGGACCGCCCCGATCTGGAGGCCCAGATTTCCCGAGACGAGGCGTCGCTGCGGAGGGCCCGGGCCCATCTGGCAGACCTTCAGTCGGGGAGCAGGCCGGAAGAAATCGCCGAGGCGGCGGCCCGGGTGGCCTCCGCCCGCTCGCGGTACGAGAAATCCCGTCAGGACTTCAATCGTTTTGAGAGCCTCCACCGCGATAAGGTCATCTCGGATCGCCAGTTCGACGAGTACCGGGCGGCCTTCGACGGGGCGAAGGCCGAACTGGCGGCGGCCCAGGATCGCCACGCCCTCCTCCGGGCGGGGGCTCGCCCCCTGCAGGTGGAGGCTCAGCGCGCCGAGGTGGAGGCCCTGGAGGCGGCCCTGGCCCTCACCCGAAGCCTCTGGGCAGACTGCCAGATCCGGGCCCCCCAGGGGGGGGTGGTGCTTTCCAAAGGTTTTGAACGGGGGGAGTACGTAGCGCCGGGAGGAGTGCTGGTGACCCTGGGCGATCCGATGGACTGCTGGGTGCGGATGTACATCCCATCCGCCCAGGTGGGGCTTTTGCGCCGGGGGCAGAGGGCCGAGGTGCGGGTGGATGCCTACCCCCAACGCACGTTTTCCGGCCAGGTGACGGAGATCGGCCAGGAGGCGGAGTTTGCCCCCCGGATGTCGTTGAACCAGAAGGAGCGGACGAGCCTGGTCTTTCGGGTGAAGGTGGCGGTGGAAAACGGTGAGGGCGTGCTCAAGCCCGGCATGCCGGCGGACGTGCGCCTGCCATGATCCGCATCGAAAACGTCACAAAACGCTTCGGAGCCCGGGAAGCCGTGCGGGGCGTGTCGCTCCATCTCCCCCGGGGCACCCTCTGCGGCCTGGTGGGGCCCGACGGGGCGGGGAAAACCACGCTGCTCCGGATGGTGGCGGGGGTTCTGGCTCCCACGGCGGGAAGCATCACGGTGGGGGGGGCACGGGGATACATGCCCCAGCGCTTCAGCCTCTACGAAGATTGCACCGTGGAGGAGAACATGACCCTCTTCGGCACGCTGCAGGGCCTTCGGGGGAAGGACCTCCCCCAGCGGAGCCAGGAGCTTCTGCGGCGCTATGACCTGCTCCCCTTCCGGGATCGCCTGGCGGGCAGGCTTTCGGGGGGCATGAAACAAAAACTTGCCCTCTCTGCGGCCCTGCTTTCCGAGCCGGAAGTGCTGATCCTGGACGAACCCGGCACGGGGGTGGATCCCCTGTCGAGGCGGGAAATCTGGCGAGCACTTCACGGTATGCACCGGGAGGGGCGGACCATCGTGGTGGCCACCCCCTCCATGGACGAGGCCCAACTCTGCTCCTTCCTCGTCTTTCTCTCCCGGGGGCGGGTGCGGGAGCGGGGCACCCCTGGAGAGATCTGTGCCGCCTACCCCTGGACGGTGCTACGGGTCGTCGGGCCGGAGCGCCGGGATCTTCGGGAGGTGCTGGCGGCGTGTCCCTGTGAAGAGTGCCATGCCTTCGGAGCGGCGTGGCATCTGGCGGTGCGGGACGAGGAGTCGGCCCGGCGGGCGTTGGAGGAGGCGCTGGCGAGGTTTGGCATCGAAGGTTACGAAATCTCCCGGGTGCCCCCTTCGCTGGAAGACGTCTTTGTCTTTCGCGAGGAGGAGTGAGCGATGAACGCCGTGGACGTCCGGGGGCTCACCAAACGCTACGGGAACTTCTCCGCCGTGGAAGACCTCTCGCTGGGCGTTCCCCGGGGGCAGGTGTACGGCTTCCTCGGCCCCAACGGGTCGGGAAAGAGCACCACCATTCGCATGCTCTGTGGCCTGCTCGCCCCCTCCGGAGGGGAGGGCACGGTCCTCGGTGTGGACTTCCGAAAAAATCCCAAAGAACTCCGGCAGCGCATCGGATACATGTCCCAGAAGTTCAGCCTCTATGCTGACCTCACCGTGCTGGAAAACCTCCGCTTTTACGCGGGGCTCTACGGCCTGGGAGGGGGGGCGTTGCGCCGTCGGGTGGATACCATGGTGGCGCTCGCGGATTTGGAGGGACAGGAAAAGAGCCTCACCGGCACCCTCTCCGCCGGAGTGCGGCAGAGACTGGCGCTGGGGTGTGCTCTCATGCATCACCCGGAGCTCCTCTTCCTCGACGAACCCACCAGTGGCGTGGACCTGCGCTCTCGCCGCCGCTTCTGGGATCTGATCTACGACCTGGCGGCGGAAGGGACCACCGTGCTGGTCACCACCCACTTCATGGACGAGGCGGAGCACTGTGACCACATCGGTTTCATATTTCGTGGCCGACTGGTGGCCACGGATACCCCCGAAGGGCTCAAAAAAAGATTTCCCGGCACCATTTATGCCCTGGAGACCCCCTCTCCCCCCGCCCTCCTGGAGAATCTGGAGGAAGAAAAAATCCCCGGCGTCCGGGATCTGTACGTTTTTGGCCCCCGGCTTCACGCGGTGGTGGAGGGGGCGTTGCCCGAGGCCCTGGGCCGATGGAGTCCCCGGGAGATCCCCCCCTCGCTGGAGGATGTCTTCGTGGCGCTTGTCCAGGACAATGAGCGGAAGGGAGAGCGGTGATGGGACGGCGTCTCTGGGCGCTCCTGGTCAAGGAATTCATCCAGATGCGGCGGGACCGGGTGACCTTTGGCATCATGGTGGCGTTGCCTGTGGCCCAGCTCATCATCTTTGGCTTTGCCATCAACACCGAGGTAAAACATCTGGCCACCCTGGTGTTCGACCAGTCCCGGTCCGCCGAGAGCCGGGAGATGCGGGACGCCTTTGTGGCCACGGGATATTTCGACGTGTTGCGCGAAGTGGAGAGCTTTTCGGAGATTGAAAAAGGGCTTCAGAGCGGTGCCGCCAGCGTGGGTATCGTTTTTCCTCCGGATTTCGCTCCGCGCCTCCAGCGACGTCAGGGAGCCCCCCTCCAGGTGGTGGTGGACGCGTCGGACTCCATGTCCGCAGGCAGCGCCATTTCGGCGGCCCAGATGCTGGGGATGGTCAAGGGGCAGGAGCTCATGGCCCGTTGGGGCATGACCCCCATGACGGTCTACGACCTGCGGCTGCGGGCCTGGTACAATCCGGACTTCGTTTCCCCCTTCTACATGGTGCCGGGCACCCTGGGCATGATTCTCACCATGACCATGGTCATGATCACTGCGGCGGCGCTGGTGCGGGAGCGGGAGCAGGGCACCATGGAGCAGCTCGTGGTGACGCCGGTGCGCCCCCTGGAGATCATGCTGGGAAAAGTTCTTCCCTACGTGATCGTGGGGTACATCCAGCTTTCCCTGGGCCTCGCGGTGGGGGTGGTTTTTTTTGACGTCCCCGTGCGGGGAAGCCTGACCCTTCTCTACCTCCTGACCCTGCCCTTCATCGCCGCCAATCTGTTTTTGGGCATTTTGATCTCCACCGTGGCCCGCACCCAGATGCAGGCCACCCAGATGTCATTTTTCACCTTCTTGCCCAGCATCCTGCTGTCGGGCTTTGTCTTTCCCCGGGAGGCCATGCCCGAGATTTTCTTTCAGTTCAGCCGTATTTTACCCCTCACGTACTTTCTGCGCATCGCCCGGGGCATCATGCTAAAAGGGGCGGGGTGGGACGCCTTGGGGGGAGACGCACGGGCTCTGGGAGTGCTCATCGCGATCTTTGCCACGGTGAGCCTCATGGTCTTCAGGCGGCGGGCGGAATGACGCCCCCCTTTTACTGACGCCAATCTTTGCTATCATGGCCCGGGGAGAGCCCCCCGTTATTTTTGCGCGAGAGGAGGCGTCAGATGGCCCCCCTGGAGACCGGCAAGAAAAAGACGCGCAAAATGATCCTCAGCGTGGTGGTGGGAGCGGACGTGAACGAAGACCGGGTGGTCTCCGCCGAGGTCTTTTCCTCCTCTCAGGAGGCCCGTCGCTACCTTCGCTTTGTCCGGTCGTCGCACCCCCGGGTGAAGTACATGGTCCTGAGGAGCGAACTCATGGTGTCGGAAGGCGAGCCCCTGGAAGTGGGGCGCCGCCTTTGGGTCGTCATGCTCTGCGATGGCCCCACCCCCCGCCAGCTCTCGATCTTTTTTCACGAGCTCCATGCGGCCCATCACGAGATCCCCCTTAGGCAGAAGCACGTGGCCAAGTTTACCGGAAAAATCATCGTATCGGCCTGGCCCTGCGAGCTCGACGGCGCCGTCCTCCCTCCGGGCCCGGAGGAAGGATGAGGGGCATTGATCGCAATCTTTTTAGTAAATGCAAGAGTAAAAAAAATCTCCCCTTGCGCCATAGGAAGCGATGCCCTAGGATAGACCCGGTCTCGCCCGGGGGAAATGGGAGGAGGCGGGGCGTTTTTTCCGCAATTTTAAAAAAGTATGCAGCGCATTGGCGAAGCGTCAGTGCGAAGAAAGGGGAGGCGATGTGGTATGTCGGGTTGCAAGTGGCACGTGGCGGCGGAGGAGGTCTTTCCGGCTATTGAACGGTGGATGCTCCGGGATGGCTTTGACATCGTGATAGACATGGAGAAGTCCCAGGGTAGCACCATAGTGGATGCCTGCACGGGCGACGAGTGGCTCGATTTTTACACCTTTTTTGCCTCGTCTCCCTTTGGCATGAACCATCCCAAGCTCGCCAGCGATGAGTTCAAAGAAAAGATCTTCCGGTCCGCCATCAACAAGGTGGCCAACTCCGACATCTACACCCGGGAGATGGGGGAGTTCGTCAAGACCTTCGGAGAGGTGGCGGTGCCTCCGCCCTTCAAGCACCTCTTTTTCGTGGACTATGGCTCCCTGGCGGTGGAAAACGCCCTCAAGGTAGCCATGGACTGGAAGGTCCGGCGCCTCCTGGCCTCGGGCAAGATCTCCCAAGGAGAGGCCTATAACGGCTCCCGAGGGACCAAGATCCTCCACTTCAACGAAGCCTTTCACGGCCGGAGCGGTTACACCCTCTCCCTCACCAACACCAACGACCCCAACAAACACCAGATGTTCGCCAAGTTCACGGACTGGCCCCGGGTGCTGAATCCCAAGATCACCTGGCCTCTGGAGCGACATCTGGGGGAGGTGGAGTGGCTCGAGCGCACGGCCATCAACCAGATCGAACGGGCCCTGGCCAATAACCCCAACGACGTCTGTGCCATCATCATCGAAACCATCCAGGGCGAGGGGGGAGACAACCACTTCCGCTCCGAGTTTCTCCAGGCCCTGCGGCATATCTGCGACGCCCACGACCTGCTCCTCATCTTCGACGAAGTGCAGTGCGGCATGGGCATCACGGGGAAAATGTGGGCCTTCGAGCACCACGGCGTGACCCCCGACATCTTTGCCTTTGGCAAGAAGGCCCAGGTTTGCGGCATCGCCGTGGGTCCCCGGATCGACCAGGTCCCCGACAACTGCTTCGCCGTTTCCAGCCGCATCAACTCCACCTGGGGGGGCACCGTCGCCGATATGGTGCGGGCCACGCGCTATCTGGAGATCTACCGGGACGAGAAGGTGTTGGATCACGTCGCCACAGTGACGGGCCCCCGGCTGATGAAGGGGCTCCAGGAGCTCGAGGCCGAGTTTCCTCACCTCATCTCCAACGTCCGGGGTAAGGGGCTCATGTGCGCCTACGATTTCCCCTGTGAGAAGCGGCGCAACGAATTCAAGGTGGGATGCTGGGAGAAAAAGATGCTCATCCTCCCCTGCGGCAACGTCTCCATGCGCTATCGTCCCGCCCTCAACGTGCCGGTGGAGGCCATCGACCGCAGCATGGAGATCTCCCGAGAGGTGTTGAAGAAAATGGGCTAACCCCCCTGGAGGGGCGTCCATCGAAGGGGAGGGGCCCCGAAGGCCCCTCCCCTTCGGCTTTTCCCCGGGAGGGGGCTGGCGGAGGATCCGGGGCGCGTGGGAGACGCCCCCCCCCTTTTTCTCCGATTGCCGAAAACGGGACAAAATGCGATACTCTACATTGAAGAGGGGGGAGGATCTTGGGAATCCTGGGGGAGATGAACTGGAGCCTGATATTTTCTCTCATCGCCTTGAGCGCCGTGGTGGCCTACGTGGGCGACCGGTTGGGAATGCGCATCGGCAAACGGCGCATCTCCGTTCTGGGGCTGCGCCCCAAGCACACCTCCTCGGTGGTGACCGCCTTCACGGGGGTGCTCATCACGGTGGTCACCCTGGGAGTGCTCTCGGCGACCAGCGACACGGTGCGCACGGCCCTCTTCAGCATGAAAATGGTGCAGCGTCAGATTGCCGAACTCACCAGCCAGCTGCAAGATAGCCGGGAGGAGTACGCCGACCTGGAAAAGCGCCTCTTTGACAGCCAAGGGGAGCTCATCGAAAAGCAGCGCCGCACCGGCGAGGCGGAGCGGGCCTTGGCCCAGAGCAGCCTGGCCCTGAAGGCCATGGAAGAACAGGTCCAGTCGGCCCAGGAGCGCGCCTCCCGGGCGGAAGAGATCCGGCGGGAGCTGGAACAGGACCGGGACAAACTCCAGACGGAGAGGGCCGCCCTGCAGCGGGACCTCGAGGGACTCCAGAACCAAAGGGCCTCCCTGGAGCGCGAGATCGAAGATACCCGGCAGCGCCTGATGAAGGTCCGGGAGGGCTGGATCGTGGCCCGGGCCGGGGAGGTGGTGGCCCAGGGCCCCCTGGAGGCCGGAGCCGATGGGGCTGCCCTGCGGCGGGCCCTGGAACACATGAAGGCCCGGGCGCGCCTTTTCCTTCACCGTAACATGCCCGCCGGGGAGCCGACCCCCGAGGTGGTGGTGCCCGAGAGGGCCGAATCCCAGGTGGAATCCTACCTAGAAGCCCACGAAGGGCAGCGGGTGGCGTTGCGCCTCGTGGTGTCGGCCAACGCCCTGCGCGGCGAAGCGGTCCAGGTGCGCCTGGAACCCCTGGAGAGCAAAAAGATCTACGAAGCGGGGGCGGTGTTGGCCACGAAGACCTTTCCGGCCTCCATGGACAAAAACGATGCGGAGCTCGCCTTGTCGATCTTCCTTCGCGACGTGGGGCAGGAGGCGGCGGCCCGGGGAGTCCTGCGCAACCCCCTCACGGGGGACGTGGGAGAAATCGATGCGGGAGACCTGGCGGAGGGGGTGCGACGGCTGACCGCCTCGGCGGAGTCCGTGGAGATGGCGGTGGTTACCTTGGGAGAGATTTTCACCGAAGGGCCCCTGAGGGTCAAACTCCGGGTCCCGGAGTCCTAGGGCCGAGATCCAAAAAAACAGGAAGGTGGCGCGTGACGGTGTTGATTGTGTCGTGTCAGAATTGTGGTGAGATGAAAATCCTGGCCGGGGCCCCCGATGCGGACGGCCTGGCCCGGGCCATGTGGTTGTGCCCCTGTTGCGGCGCGGGGCAGGTGGTACAGCTTCCGGTGGCCGTGGATGCCCGGGGGGGCGACCTGCGACGCATCTGCGGCGGCCTCTCCGTGGGGGCCCGGGGGGAGTACGTCTCGGCGGAAGCCTGTCATTAGCCTCGCCCCGCCATGCCCCTGGGAGAGTATCGCTTCTACGACAGCAAAAGGGCGGTGGATGCCGAGGGCCTGCATGCCCTGTATCGCTTTACCCAGTGGGGAAGGAGCCGGGCGCTGGAGGACATCAGCCTCATGCTGGAAAATAGCAGCCTGTGCTTTTGCGCCCACTTCGAGGGGCGCGTGGTGGCCTTCTGCCGGGTGCTCACGGACTTCGTCTACCGGGCCTCCCTCTGGGACATCCTCGTCCACCCCGACCACCAGGGGAAGGGGCTGGGGACGGCTCTTTTGGATTACGCCCTGCACCATCCGGCCCTGCGTTCCGTCCCCGTGGTGATGACCTATACCCGAGACCTGGCCCCCTTCCTGGTCCGGCTGGGTTTTCACCCCGAAGAGGGGGCCCTCATGCTCCTGAGGCGCCCCATCGAGTACTCCTGACCTCCCCTGGGGGGCGTCGCGGCGGAAAGGGGCGGAAGAAAGAGGAAAAAGGATACAAAGCCCGGGACGGTTTGACACCCTTGCCCTTAAGGGATATAAAGGGTGTCGCTTGGACTTAGCGTACGAGCCGTGGCTAATCTTCTTCCGGACTAAGCCGAAAGGGGAGCATTTTTTTTGGAGGTGCTGTGTATGGCAGGTTGCCCGACGAACCACCGTTATCTGATCAGCTCGGAATCCGTCACCGAGGGACACCCCGACAAGCTGGCGGATCAGATCTCCGATGGCGTGCTGGACGCCATCTTCGCCGAGGACCCCATGGGGCGGGTGGCGTGTGAGACCTTCGTCACCACGGGGCTCGTGATGGTAGGAGGGGAGATCACCACCTCCTGCTATGTGGACATTCCCCGGCTGGCGCGTTCCATCGTGAAGGAAATAGGCTACACCCGGGCCAAGTACGGCTTCGATGGAGACACCTGTGCGGTCCTCACCGCCATCGACGAGCAATCCCCCGACATCGCCCAGGGAGTGGATAAGGCCCTGGAGGTTCGGGAAAACGACATGGACGACGACGCCATCGACAAGATCGGCGCCGGAGACCAGGGCATGATGATCGGCTTCGCCTGCGACGAAACCCCCGAATTCCTCCCCATGCCCATCGCCCTGGCCCATCGTTTGGCCCGGCGTCTCTCCGTGGTGCGCAAGGAGTGCATCTTGCCCTATCTGCGCCCGGACGGTAAGACCCAGGTTACCCTGGAGTACGTCGACGGCAAGGCGGTGCACGCCGATACCATCGTGGTCTCCTCCCAGCACCACCCCTCCGTGGACCACGCCCAGATCGCCGCCGACCTCACGGAGCACGTCATCCGCCCCGTGGTTCCCGCCGAGATCTACGACCATCGCACCCGGGTGCTGATCAACCCCACGGGGCGCTTCGTCCTAGGAGGGCCCATGGCGGACACGGGCCTCACGGGGCGTAAGATCATCGTGGACACCTACGGCGGCGTGGTTCCCCACGGCGGGGGAGCCTTTTCCGGAAAAGACCCCACCAAGGTGGATCGCTCGGCGGCCTACATGGCCCGCTACGCCGCCAAGAACGTGGTGGCCTCGGGGCTGGCCCAGCGCTGCCAGATCCAGGTGGCCTACGCCATCGGCGTGGCCCACCCCGTATCCATCATGGTGGAGACCGCAGGCACCGGCGTGGTCCCCGACGAAAGGCTCACGGAGATGGTGCGGGAGCACTTCGACTTCCGCCCCGCCGCCATCATCCGCGACCTCGACCTCCGGCGCCCCCAGTACCGCCGCATCGCGGCCTACGGCCATATGGGACGCATCGATCTGGACCCCATGCCCGCTTGGGAGCGCACGGACAAGGCCGAAGCCCTGAGGGCCGCCGCCCAGTGACCCCAGGGATAAAAATCGCCTCGAAGAACGGCTGACGTGCCCCTGCCCTCTCTCGGTCCCCTGTGCCGGAAAACCCTCGCCGTTTTCCGGCACTTTCTTTGGCCCGCCGTCTGCCCCTGCTGCGGTGCCCTGGGAGAGCTCGCCTGCCCTTCATGCCTGGATGCCCTGGCGACGCACCTCGGGCCCCGGTGCTCGGCCTGTGGCGGCGCGTACCCCTGCTTCCCCCATTCCGCCCCACCCCTCTGGGGCCCCGTGCCCTACGGGGGCCCGGCGCGGGAGCTGGTCCACCGCCTCAAGTTCCGGAGAGAGCGCGCCCTGGGAGCCTTGATGGGATCAAGCCTGGGACGGTGCCTTCCCCCTCCGGAGGGCGCCGCCCTCCTGGTGCCCGTACCCCTGCACCGGGGAAGCTCCCGGGGGTACAACCAGTCGGAAGAAATCGCCCGGGGCCTAGGCCGGGAGTGGAGCCTTCCCGTGGTCGATGCGTTACAATGGACCCAGGACTGGGATCCCCAGTCCCGCCGCGTGAAGGCCTCCCGGCGGGACATCCCCTTGGAAGCCCTTCGATGGGAGGGCCCCCCCCGGGGGGGAGTGGTGCTGGTGGACGACGTGTGCACCACGGGGACCACCCTGGATCGATGCTCCCGGGCGGCGCGGCGAGGGAGGAGCTCCGTGGTGGCCTGGGTAGCTTGGAGTTTGTCGGAAGGAGGCATAGCCCATGCAACGCGGGGATTACCCGGTGAGGAAATTTGATCTGTGCGCCTGTGTGGTCTGCGGCAAGGCCTTTGCCTGTCGCCCCGAGAACCGGACCCTTTGCCCCGATTGCCGCCAGGAGGTGGACGCCCTGTACGAAGACGTGAAGGACTTTCTGCGGGCGAACCCCCGGATGGCCCCCACGGCGGAACAGTTGGCGGATCTTTTGGGAGTGGAAGAGAAAAAAATCCAGGCCCTGATGGCCGATGGACGCATCGCCGAGGTCGAAGACCCTCGTCGCCGGGATCGCCGGTGCCAATCCTGCGGAGAGCGCATCACCGGGGGGAACCTCTGCCCCCAGTGCATGGCAAAAGTCCATCAAAATACCCTGCGGGCCTCCCGGAAAGACCTCTACTCTCGTCGATGACCCACCGTAAAACCGGGGCAGGGGCGCTAAAGCCCCCCGGGGTCGTCGCCGATATTATCCGTGAGGGCCATCGAGGAAGGCCATCGCAGAAGGCCATCATGCCGAGGTGAGGGATATGATCGAGAGAATCCATGGCATCGCCGGAACTCTACCCGCCCAAAAGGTGAAAAACGCCTACCGCCCCTTCTCCTCGGGAGAGGGACCGGGGGATGGCGTCCAGGTCAGCGAATTTTCCAAGCTCCTTTCCCGGGCCACAGCGGAGGCGGAAAGGCTTCCCGACGTGCGGTCGGAAAAAGTGGAGCAGCTTCGCCAGCAGGTGGAAAGCGGAAGTTACGCGCTGAAGCTGGGGGTCGTGGCGGCGAACCTGGTGGCGGCGGGCATCCTGAAAGACGAGGTGTAGCGCCTTGGAGGCGGCCCTGGTCGATGCCATGGGGCGTCAGACCGCAGTCCTGCTTCAGATGTGGGAGATCGTGGTGCAGCAGCGGGAGGCGCTCAAGTCCGGGCGCCTTCCTGTTTTACAGGACCTCATGCGCTCCTTGCAGGGTATTTCCGCCCAGGCCCGGACGGAAGAAGCCTCTCGGGACCGGGAGGCCCGGCGCCTGGCGGCGGCCCTGGGGTGCGACCCCTGTGTGTCGGCCCTGGCCGAGGCCCTGGGGGACGGAGGGGGGGGGCGCCTTCGGGGAGCGGCCGAGGCCCTTACCCAGGCGGTGAAGCAACTCCGGGCGGAGACCCAACTCCTTTCCCGCCTGGTGGAAGAAAGTCTGGCCCTTCAGCAGCTCCTCCTGGCGGAATACCGGCGCTTGGAGGGGTCGATGACGGGGACCCTCCCGAACATGGACTTCCGAGGATAGGAAAGAATTTCACGAGAGACCGCCGCCCGCACCGCCCCCGGCGGAGGGCCCCTTTAAGGAGGTTGGAGGGATGCTGAACAGCTTTTTCCCCCTGGAGATGGGACGCCGGGCCCTGACCTATTTCCGCCAGGGCATGGAGACCGCCGGACACAACATATCCAATGCCGCCGTGGAGGGGTACTCTCGGCAGCGGGTGGACGTGTCCGCCACCGATCCCTTCACCGACCCGGGGTTGAACCGCCCCGGCCTCCCGGGCCAGATCGGCACCGGGGTAGGGGTGGACGCGGTCCGGCGCCTCCGCGACCTGTTTTTGGACACCCAGTACAACCAGGAGGGCACCACCAAGGGGTACTGGGACAAGATCGCCGACGTGCTCCACACCATCGAGCTCTTCGTCCACGAACCCAACGCCGACCTGGAGTCCCCCACCGAAGTGGCGGGGGCCCAGGGGCAGGGGTTCAAGGCCGCCATGGATTCCTTCTGGTCCGCCGTGCAGGAAGTGGAAAAAATGCCCGATAGCGCGGCAAACCGGGAAAATCTGCTGCAAAAGGCCCAGACCATGACCACCCTCATGAAGGAAATGGTGGCCAACAGCGAGGAGTTTCGCGCTTCCCTGAACAAAGAGCTCAAGCTCCGGGTGGAAGAAGTCAACACCCTTCTGGACGAAGTGGGGGCCCTAAATCGCACCATCGCCGAAGTGGAGAACGTGGGGTGGAACCCCAACGACCTCTACGACCAGCGCGACCTAAAAGTGACCCGCCTTTACCAGCTCATCAACTGCTCCCTCAAGTGCCCCTGTGACCCCGACGACGGAGACTTCCGTATCTACCTGGATGGCCGGGAGCTGGTCCAGGGGCAGGAAGTGCGTCACCTCAAGCTCGTCCCCATGGAGGGCAACAAAAGCTTCTTCGACATCCAGGTGGAAGACAACGAGTTCGACCCCGTCCGGGACGGCGAGGGCGTCGAAGTCATCATAGAGCAGCGGGCCGCCGAGGGCATCCACACCATGGAAGTGGCCCGGGTGGCCAGCGAAACGCGCTGGAAGATCGGCAAGGGCAACCCCTCCACCGACACCTATGTGGGACGCATTGAGCCCCCCCGAGGAGACGAAAACGCGGCCCTGGGCATCTCGGGATCCTTTCGCCTCTCGGTGGGCACCTCCGGCGTGGAAAGCCGCTCCCGCACCCTCCCGGGGGGCGTCCTCCTCACCGCTCCCCCCGTGGGCAACCAGACCAAAGACTACGCCTTCCAGGTGAGCTACAAGGACGTGAGCCGCGTCATCCAGGTCAAGTGGGACGAAAGCGGGGCCCTGGCGACCCATCACTGGACCATCACCGACGGCACCATCACCCACCATGCGGCGGCGGGGTCCGACCTGAAACTTTCGGATTTCGCCAGCACCGGGGGCACGCCGGGCTTTTTCGACAAGACCTCGTCCTTTCCCGCCCTCACTGTGGAGTCCACCGGAGGAGTGCTCCGTCTGAAATCGGCGGAGGACCATCTCCTCTCCCTGGAAGATATCCGGGGAGATCTGCTATCGGGAAAGCTCCAGATGGCCAACCCCTCCTCCATCCCGGTGACCATCGCCGTGACGGAAGAAGATTCCCTGGCCACCATCCGAAACAAGATCAACGGTGCCTTTGCCGCCACGGAAAATGCCCCCCGGAGGCCCGAAGAATGGCTCCACGCGGCGGTGGAACAGGACGGCGAGGGGCACACCTACCTCACCCTGGAGAGCCACGCGGTGGGGGAGGCGTACCGGATCAACGTCCTGGGGGACGCCAACGGCAGCTTCTACATGGCCAAGCGTCTGGGCCTGGTGGATGCCGACGTGAACCCGCCGCACATCCCCGGCGGTGCTCACATCATGGAAAGGGCCGAAGACGCCCTTTTTGCCTTCGACGGCACCAAGTACCTCTCGGCCACCAACACCTTCCAGGAGGCCCGAAAGCTCTCATCGGAAGACGGCTACCGCGCCGCCACCCTTTCCACCGTGTCCGAGGGACTCCGGTTTCGCATCGACCCCACCAAGTGGCGCCGGAGCGAGCCCCCCACCACCATCGACATACAGCACCACGTCAAGGGGGGGGAGCTTCGGGGGTACATGGAGGCCCGGGACGACCGCATCTTGTCCTATTTGGACTATTTTGACACCCTGGTCTACCGCTTCGTCACCGAGACCAACGCCGTCCACTATGGGGGGCACGGGGCGGGGGTCAACTCCCTGGCCACGGGGAATGCCCTCTTCGACCCCCTCACGGGCCCCTCCGGAGCGGCAAGGACCTTTGGGGTCAGCGACGTCATAATGAAAAATCCCAGTCTCTTGGCCGCCGCCATCGACGACGGCCGGGGGAGGTCCCGGGGAGAAGGGGATGGGGCCAACGCCCTCCGGATGGCCCAGCTCAAGCATGCCAAGATCATGGCCTCCGGCACCTCCACCTTCAACGAACACTACGAAGCCTTCGTGGGGCGCCTGGGAGCGGAGACCCAGCGGGCCGATTCCATGTCGAGAAATCAAAAGCACCTGGTGGAGCAGATCGACCTTCAGCGCCAGTCCGTCATGGGGGTCAACATCGACGAAGAGATGATGGACATCGTGCGCTTCCAGCAGGCCTTTAACGCCATGGCCCGGTTCATCACCACCACGGACGAGATGCTCGATCGCATCATAAACGGCCTGGGCACCGTGGGCCGATAGGGAGGGATCGCCATGCCCCGCATCACCAACCCCATGATGACGAACATCGTGCTGGGGGACATGCACAACAACCTGGCGCGGATGCTCAAGATGCAGCACCAGATCGCCACGAACAAAAAATACGACCGCCCCAGCGACAACCCCGTGGACGTGGTGCGAGACCTGTCGTTGGGGACGAACATTTACGAAAATTCCCAATTCATCCGCAACATGGACGACGGCATGACGTGGCTCAAAAACTCCGAAGGGGCCTTCAACCACGTCACCTCCGTGGCCCAGCGCATCCGGGAGCTGGCCATCTACGCGGGCAACGGGGCCCTGGAGGGGGTGGACATGGAAGCCATCGCCACGGAGATGGCCGAGCTCCAGGAAGAGCTGCGCAACTCTGCCAACTTCAGCGTGGCGGGGCGCTATCTCCTGGGGGGGCTGGACGTCACCGAGTCCCCCTTCGTCCGCGACGAGAACGGATCGGTGGTCTACCGGGGCAACGAGTACCACGCGGAGTTCGAAATGGGGCGGGGCGTCACCGGCCAGGTCTCCTTCCATGGCCGGGAGATCTTCCCCGTGAACGAGCGCCAGTACGCCATCCGGGGCACCGAAGTCCCCCTGGACTTTTCCTGGCAGGGCCGCCCGGAGATCCTCCAATTTCAGGTGGGAGACCGCATGGCCAAGGTCCACCTCTCGGAGCTCTGGGGCGACGACAACTCCAACGGAAAGGACGAACCCACGGACTTCAACCAGTTCCGGGATCCGGGGGAGCTCCGGGGAAAGACCCTCAAAGAGATCGCCGACCACATCCAGGCGAGTCTGGCCATGGGGGACGTGGGGCGCCTAGTCTCCGTGGAGGCCAAAAGCGACCCCACCCGGGGGGTCCAGTGGCTCGAAATCCGGGGGCACACGGGAGAGCCCGTGCGGGTGACCTCCTGGCCCGAGACTGACTTCGCCAAACAGCCCGATGCGGCCTTTTCCAACGAAATGGGGCTTGGAGGGGCGTGGACCGCAGGAAGCGCGGGCCGGATCAACATCGCCTTCGACAACGGCGAGGTGGGAAGCGTCGATGTGGCGCTTGGGAACGACTTGGACGCCGTGGCCAAAAGCATCAACGAAAACGCCAGCGGCCTATGGGCCCAGGTGAAAGAAAACGGAACCCGCCAAACCCTGGTGCTCTACGCCAAGGACCGGGAGCGCACCTTTCGGGTTTCGGGCACGGGGGGCGCGGAAGAGCTCTTCGCCACCTACGACTACGCCCATCCCACGACGCCGGGGGTCTACCCCGTGACAGCGACGGAAAAGAACTCCCGCCGGGTGGATGCGATTCCGGGGGCCACCAGCGAAGCCCTGGACCCTCCAGCTGTGGGGGTGCTGAATGACACCCTGAGGTTCCGTTGGAAGGACGGGTATACGAAAACCTTGACCCTGGCGGGGGGAGAGGACATCGACGCCGTGGCCGCCGGTATCAACGGGCTCTACGATCCCACAGCGGACCCAACGGACGCGGGGCATGCCCTGTGGGCCGAAGTGCGCACCACAGAGACCGGGGCCCGGCAGCTTTTCGTCTACGCCATCGACGGAAGCATGGGGTTTGAGGTGTCCGCCACAGGGGCATCCACGACGCAGTATTTCCCCGCCACTCGGGAATCGACGGCGCTCTTTCGAACGCAGGAGCCCGACCACAGCCATCTGGATTTTTCTTCTCTGATGCGCCTGGAGACCTCGGTGAAGAGCGTAGAAGTTCCGGCGGCGAGCGGCGTCCTCCGCCCCGCCGGGGGAGGCGAGCTCCACTTCCACCTGGAAAGCGGCGGCCGCCAAACCGAACTCATCATCGCCGACGACGGGGTGCCTCTTACGATTGACGACCTGGCCGCCCGTCTCCGGGGCGTGGCGGGGTCGTGGCTCGACGTCACCGTGGAAAGCGACGCCCCGGAGGGCAACGCCTACGATCTTCTCGGCCGGGCCGACGCCAACGCCGAGCCCGCCACCAAGCGCCTTGTGCTGCGCAGCAAAGACGGCCAAGGAGTGGCGATCTTCGACCACAACCCCGTACCGGGCACGGGGACCGCCCCTGTGCCGGACAACCGCTTCGCTGCTCAGTGGGGCCTCTCCACGGCCACCTACGGCGCGGGGGGAGCGGCGTTTCCCGCCGGCACCACCCTGGATCCCTACATGCCCGCCCTCATGGAGGTCTCCGTGGGGGACAAGGCCTACCAGGTGAAGCTCTACGCCTCGGGGGAAGAGAGCATCCTCACCGGCGGCGTGGTGGACGCCGCCAAGCTGGCGGCCCAGATCCAGAAGCAGGTGGGATCGGACATCCTGGGGTATCACGTGGCGAACCCCACCAACGCCGCCTCGGCCTTTGCCCTCTACGCCAAGACGGGGGAGCCCCTGCGCATCGTCGATCTCCCCTTCGCCGACCCCAACGTGGAGGACTTTTCCGGCGGGCTGGCCCGCTCGGCGGGGATGGCCACGGGGGTCTTGGGGGGAGGCGTTTTGGACACCGCCACGGCGGGGGCGGCGGGGCTGATCCGCATCCGGACGGGAGCCAAGACCGTCGAGATCTCCGTGCGGGCCACGGACACCCTGCGCGATTTGGCTCACCGCATCAAAAAAGAAGCGGGAGAGTGGGTGGACGTGGCCTACTACGACCCCCGCGTTCCCGACCCGAATCATCCCGCCACGGGGGACATCGTGCAGCTTTCCCTGGCATCCAAGGACGGCTCTCCCCTCTCCGTGTTCGACGTCTCGGGAAGGGGCGCGGCCACCTTCCGGATAGACACCGCCCTGCGGAGCACCGCAGATGTGTCGGGGTGGGCGGCGGCGGCGGGGGACCGCCTCACGCTGAAAGTGGATGGCTACGAACACACCATCGACCTGTGGGACGCCAATGCCATCCCTCCCGAGCCCCTGGCGGCGGGGAAAAACCTTGACGGGTTGGTTTCCGCCATCAACGCCCGGTTCCAGGGCAAAGACGTGGTGGCCGAGGTCGTGGACGCGGGAGTTGGGGACCGGCGGCTCGTGCTCTCTTCCCCCCGGGGATACGTGGTGGAGGTGGTGGAAGCCAGAACTCAGCTCACAAACTCCCTGCACGTGCCTCCTGCGGCCCTGCGGAGCACCGCGAATGTGTCGGGATGGATGGCGGCGGCGGGAGAGTCCCTGGACCTGACCGTGGACGGGACCCTCCACACCATCACCCTGACGGGGGCGACGGACCTCAATGGCCTGGTGGATGCCATCAACGCTGAATTCCAGGGAACGGGCGCGGTGGCCGAAATCGTGGATGCGGGAGGAGGTGTTCGGCATCTGGTGCTCTCTTCTCCCCAGGGGTACACGATGACGGCGAATGAAGCGGGACTGGTGGCCCCGCTGCACCTGGCGGCCTCCGTGGCTCCTCCCCAGCGTCGGGGCGGTCAGGGTCCCATGAACCAGGTCACCACGGTGCGCACTGCGGCGAATCAGAAGGCCACGGACTTCTTCGGCGTCATGGAAGATCTGGTGTCGGCGGTGCGCGAGGAGGATCGGCAGGGAATTTCCGGATCACTCCTGAAGCGCATCGACACCTTTATGGACAATTTGCTGAAGCGCCGCACCCAAGCGGGGGCCATGCTGCTCCGCTACGAGACCAGCCAGCGGCGCCTCACGGACAACAACACCAACCTCACGGATCTCCGGAGCAAGGTGTCGGAGCCCGACCTCGCCGAGGCCCTGACGAAGTTCAACATGGCCCAGGCGGTCTACCAGGCGAGCCTCTCCACCATCGCCCGGATCGTGCAGCCCACCCTGGTGGACTTCCTCAAGTAGGCCCCAGGCCCCATTTTTTTTCGGACAACGCCATGGAAGGGACGATGTGACGACCATGAGAAAAATTGACACGGTTCGCTTCGGAACCTTAGAGGTAGAAAAAGAGAGCCTCCTCCACTTCCCGCAGGGCATCCCGGGCTTTTTTCACCTGAAAGAATGGTTTCTCGTGGGAGAGGACGACAACCCCATCAAGTGGCTCCAGAGCGTCGGGAATGGCGCCGTGGCCCTGCCCGTAGCCCTGCCCCGGAGCGTGTGCCCCGAGTACAAGGCCCGGATCGCCGAAGAAGACCTGGAAGACCTGGGCGACGAGGGGGAGATCTGCTCCTTCGTGGTGGTAAACATCCCCTCCGGGGCCCCCTGGAAGAGCACCGTGAACCTCCGGGCCCCCATCGTCATAAACCATCGTACCCGCCGAGGGCGCCAGGTAATCTCCCTCAACGAGGAATACTCCATGAGGGCCCCCCTCTTTTCGGAAGAAGAACGCGAAGTCTTGGTGGCCCAAGTCGCCCCGGGCGAAGACCTCGGGGTCGCGGAAGAAAAGTGACATGCTCGTCCTGACGCGCAAGGTGGGGGAATCCCTGCTCATCGGCGATGAAGTCGAAGTCACCCTGGTGGAAGTGCGGGGGGATTCGGTGAAGTTGGGCATCCAGGCCCCCCGCTCCGTGGGAGTGTGGCGCAAGGAATTGGTGCAAGAAGTGGCCCGGGAAAACCTCCAGGCCACCCGGGGCGATGTGCCGACCCAGGTGTTGCGCTGGCTGGGGCGTTCCCCCGATCGACCTTCGGAGAAAAAATAAAAACCTTAAGGCCCCGCCCCGCTCCCAAGATCCGGTGGCGCGCGAGCCAGGAGCGCTCATCTTCCAGCCGGCTCTCTTTAATTTTTTGAGTCCTGCATTATCCTCTAGGCTTTACCCCTACGGCCGTCACCCGATGGGGAATGTCTCCTCGGCCCCAGCGACATGGGGGCGGAAGGTTTTTCGCCCCTACAGGTTTCGCTTGTCTGGGAAAACCCCTGGGAGTGCGAGCCGGGAGCGCTTATCTTCCAGCCGGCTTTCTTCAATGTTTTTATTTGTGCATCATCTTCTGGGTTTTCGCCCCCTGCGGATAGGCCGGTGGAGCGGAGATTGGTGTTCCCTGGGCGCGCGAGCCGGGAGCGCCAGCTTCTAGCTGGCCCTCTTCAGGTTTTTTAATTTTTTTATCGTCTTCTGGGTTTTCGTTCCTACGCATAGGCCGGTGGAGCGGAGATTGGTGTTCCCTACTGATGGTAAGGATGTGAACCCCCATAGGTTTTTTTGTTAAAAACAAACAGATGCCGGCTGGAAAATGCGCGCTCCCGGCAACGCGCTCTCGGCCACGCCCCTGCCCCTTGAGCTTTATCTTGAGTCTTCCTATAATGTTCCCACGGCACCACCCGGAAAAACGACAAGCCTCTTGACAGACATCGCATCCCGCTGAGGAGAAAAAATGTCCTGATGAGATACGAGCCGAATCCAAAACACAAAGAGCCGTGGCAGCCTGGTCGTAAGGGAACGCTCTGTCCCCCAGAAAGCGAAATCTCTCTTCTGGAAGCAGCGCGTCTTTTGCGAGAAGGGTAAATAGCCGATAAAAAATGTTATAATTTTCATAATGGTAAGGCGTATTGCGTGCGTCCTCACGGCGAAGACCTCTGGCACGGTTATCCTGTCCCATGGAGTGAAGTTCCGTACGGTATTCGGGACAAATGGCGGAAGACCGGGCGCGTGACGCGACGCGAAATGAAGGAGGATCGGGAATGAGCATGCTTTTTGTTGAGCTAGGAGACAAAGAGCGTTTCGCGGTTCGGATAGAACTCCTTCCCGATCCCGACAAAGGACACTACGCCTCTCCGGAGGAGGCCCTTTCCTGGGGGCGTTTCGACCTCTGGGTTCAGGGACGCAACCTCTGCGCCCCCCACGGCGTGACATGGTATCTGCTGCCGCTTTTTGAATGGTTCGTCCACAACTGGAACGCCCTCTTTCACGAAAGCAGGCTCCCCATTTTATCGGACGACGAGACATGGCCATGGGTGCGGCGCGACGACGACGCCAGGTCTTTTCCCTACTTAAGCGACGAAGAAGCCGACAGGCGCGAGGCCCTTTGGTACGAATGGAGCCTCCGCCATGCGTGGCGTTCCGCCGCCGAAGGAGGCCTTTTCCCCGACCTTCTCCTCCTCCGGGAGGGTGATTTCGTGCGGTTTTCATGGGGTCCGCCGCCTCCTGTGGGGACACCCCCGGGGCCCGTTTTTGAGCATCTGCGGGGCGATGTCCTGGTGCCCCTCAATGCCGTATGCACGCCCCTCTTTGACGCCCTGCGGGACATGTCGGATTTTATGATCCAGCAGGGGGAAGCGTGGGCTCTTGAGGACCTTTCCCGCTTGGAAGCTCTGCGGAAGAACTTTCAGGAGCTGCGCACCGTTGCGCCCGAAGAGCGCCTGATCTGGCTGAGCGGCATTGCGCGTACCCTGGAAGGCGCTCGTCAAAAAGTGGAGATGCTGAAGGATCGCCTGGGGGATTCTTTTTCTGCTTTCGCCCTGGACGGAATTTCACAGAACGAACTTGTTCTGGAAGGTTCCAGTTTGGCGAGCATGATGTACGGTAGCACATCTCCGGAAATCGGCGAGAAGGACGTCCTCCTCTTGGCCCGGAGCGTCATGACGCTGCCCCCATCGGATGTTGCGCCACCCCGGATCCCGGCGACGGATTTCTCCAGGCCCTTTTTGGAAGGCTACGGCATCGCAGACCGTCTTCATGATCATCTGGGGACAGACATGACTTGCCCGTCTCCGATCGACATGGAGGATGTTCTTCGAAGGCTCGGAGTTTACACGGCTTCCCTAGATCTTGATGACGAGTGCGTCATGGGAGTGGCCGTTCTCCGCTCCGGGTGTGCGCCGTCGATTCTTGTGAATGAGAAGCATGAGAAAAACAGGACTCCTCAGGGACGCCGCTTCACCCTTGCCCATGAACTCTGTCACCTTCTCATCGACCGGGAGCACGGCCGTCCTCTGGCGGTGGCCTCCGGGCCCTGGGCTCCCCGCGCCGTTGAGAAGCGCGCAAACGCCTTCGCGGCCATGTTCCTGATGCCCAAACCCATGCTGGATTCGATGGCTGTGGAGTGTTCTGAAAACGCCCTGGTCGATGCGGTGGCGGTGAAACTGAAAACGGGAAAACTTGCCACCAAGTGGCATCTGAGAAATTTGGGTTTTCTGCCCGAAGACGTAGAGTCGGTGTAAGGCTTCGAGAAAGTGGGGGAATTGCGGTGACTGTGCCGATTCCCCATGCGGCGTATGCTCCTTCATGGACCGGAAAACTTCCCGACACCGCCACGCTCCCGGGCACGATGTGCCGAAAAATCCCATTCGGGCGATGTGCTTCAGCGAACGGTCCTTTCCTTCGAATCTTTAAGGAGGGAACCTCGTTTGCCTGATGTGTCGCACAGGGAGGGGGGTTTCCCCTCTTGCAAGATACACCTTCGTACAACCCCGGGCTCCGGACTAACTCGTTCCTGCTCTTACCATACGGCATGGTCACGCTGCTGGCGGCGACGGGGTTCTTCACTCCGCTCGACGGGGTGCTCTCCCTCGTCATGTGCATGATGCCCTCGATGAACCACAGCAGCGTCATCTTCTCCTCGTGGCTCCACTGGCGCCGATTCAGTTCGGCAAGAAGGATCTTCATGTAATCCAGCTTGCGGGCGTCGTTCCCCCGCTCTTTCCACGCCTGCATCCCGGCGTAGTGCGCCAGGTCGAAGAGGTTGTCGCTCTCCCGCAGGGCCCGGTCGTCCCCCTCGTAGATCTTGACGACGGGATACCGGTAAATCACCTCGCAGTCGTACTTCTCCCAATGGTACTCCCCCTGGCCCTGCTCCGCCGGAATTTGCTGGACGATGATGGCCATCCCCACCACGGAGCGGTGGTACCGTCCTTCGAGCAGGCAGCGGTACCGGTGCATCCGCAGGGAGAAGTCCCCCCGGCCCCCGCGCCCCGGGATCTCCACGTGGAGCAACACCCACGCACCATCTGTGGCACGGGAGGGTGCGTAGCCATAGCCATGCAGCACTAAATGAAGTAGGGGCGAAAAATATGCTCGCCCCTACGGGTTTACCCCGGCGGGGAAAACCTCCGGGCGTGCCTCTGGCTGATGCCGACTGAGAACTGGGAATTGGTATATGGTCTGCGAAAGAGGCGGTGTAGGGGCGAAAGGTTTTTCGCCCCTACAGGTTTCACTTGTCTGGGAAAACCCCTGGGCGCGCGAGCCGGGAGCGCTTATCTTCCAGCGGGCTCTCTTCAGTCTTTTGAGTTCTGCATTATCTTCTGGGGGTTCTCCCCTGCGGATTTTTCACCTCACCGCTAGTATAGTGATTATTACGGTCTCCGAGAGCCACCGTTCCGATCTTGACGGAGCCACCTCTCCGATGAAAGTGAGCCACCGTTCCGGCGCTATGGAGCCGGCGTTCCGGAGGGGGAGCCCCGGCGGAGACCTCTATGGGCGCGCCCTGGGCACCCTGCAAGGGGCCGAAGGGAGGCGGCAAGGTCGAGGTCCGGGCGAAAAGCTTTTTTCTCACATCCCTTTTATCCCCATGAGCGCTTTTTTTGCGATAAAATACTGCCATACTGGATCCCCTGCCGGATGGGATGAAAGGGGTGGTTCTTGTGCGCCGGGTCATCAACCGCATGAACGATTACCCCTTCAAAAGAATCTTTGGGGCGCCGGAAAACTGCGATATCCTCATGTCCTTTTGCAACGCCGTGCTGGACCGCCCCCCGGGGGAGGAGATCACCTCCCTGGATCTCTTGGATCGGGAGCTCGATCCCGAGGATCTGGCGGACAAGGCCAGCCGCCTGGACATCCTCGCCCGCACCGCTTCGGGCACCCTGATCAACATCGAAATCCAGGTTCAAAACGTGGGGGACACCCGGAAACGGACGCTCTTTTACTGGTCGCGCCTGTACGTTGGCCAATTGGCCAGCGGTGCGGACTACTACCAGCTCGCCCCCACCATCTCGGTGAATGTGCTCAACTTCGTGGAGCTCCCCGGAGAGCACTACCACAGCGTATTTGCCCTGCGGTCACCCAAGGCAAAGTGGGTGGGCCAGAGAGAGATGGAACGCGCGGCTGAGGCGCGACACTCCTTCGGGGACATTTTCAAGGTGCGAGACGGCCCGGTACACTCGCTGCAGGGCCCCATAGTGCTCCACCAGGGAGGGCAGGGAGGGCAGGGAGGGCACAGAATGGGAAAAGAGCGCCCCCAGGGATTCCAGTTTCGCGGCCAGCTCGGGAAGGACCCAGGAGAAATGCCGCTTCCAGCGTCTGATGGTGCTTTCTTCCGCCCCCGAGGTGCCTTTGGCCTTTCCTTTGCCATCCGCCTCCCCCGCCAGGGTCTCTTCCACGTCGAAGGCGTTGTAATGCTTGTGCGGAAGCATCCAGGGCGGTAGGTGGGTAAAGGTCTGCCCGCATCCGTCCAGGCAGCGATAGCGGTGCACCCGAAACCACCGCTTCCCGGCCTCGAAAACTCCGTGACGGGCCCGCGTCCCATGCCCGTGGATGCGTCCTCCGCAGCGCGGACAACATTTGGGGGGTGGGTATGCGCCTTCCGGTATTTCTGATACAATGCGGGGGTCCTGGTGGTTTTAGGATTTTTCACCTAGGTCCCCTGTTTCAACCTGGTCTCTTGGCGGAGGGGTTGACTCGGGGGACTCCCTTTTTTTCTACAAACCTTACCCTAAAAGGCCACCGATGTTAAGCCGTTCCCGGACAGACAGAGGGAGCGGGAACACTCACGCTCTCCATCGAGGCCGCGAAGTTGCTTGGTGTGCGTGCGGATCTGATGTCGCCAGAAAAGAAACGTGTCGGTCGAATTCTTGCGCGCTCCACGCTGAAGACTTCCGCGAAAAGATTCCATGCGAAATCCACGGGAGTCTACGAGATCCATGTATGGGTGAAGAATAAAGTACTCCGGACGGGAGCGTACCGCGTCGGAGTCGACGTCCGATAATCTCCTTCGGGGCAGGTATCCGCGTCGCACAAACAAGGGGGCGGAGAGAGTGTCGTCTCCATGTCTCCTTCTCCCGAGGTGGCGATGGAGGCATGAGAAACATGAAGGATATGAAGGAGCTCTTTGAAATGGCGTTGGGGTTGGGCGCCGAGTGGCACGTGACCGGCATCACGCTCTCGCCGGAGGAGCATCGGATCGACATCGCCCTCGACTTCGACCGGGGCACGAAATTCCCCTGCTATAAGTCGACGGTTTTTTTGTCTTGACAATGGGGGCCACCATAAGAACAAGGAGGATGATGTGTATGAAACAGACTGTAGAAGCTATTATCGACGAGCGCGGTCATGTTCGTCTGACCGAACCGATTTTCATAACCGGAATTCGTCGCGCACTGCTGACCGTGCTCGACGAACCGCCCTCGGCCCTCGACGAGACGCTGCTTTCGGCGGAGCAAAGCCTGGCTGCGGATTGGCTCAGACCGGAGGAAGACGACGCATGGGCGCATTTACAGTAGGCTCGGTGGTTCTGGTACCGTTCCCCTTTTCCGATCTTTCCGGCTCCAAGAAACGCCCGGCACTCCTTCTCGCGGATGTCGGGCGCGGCGACTGGGTCTGCCTGCAGATCACAAGCAACGCCTACGGGGATTGTACAGCGATTCTTCTGAAGGACGAGGAGTGCGCAGAAGGCTTTCTTGCGAGGACGAGTACCATACGTCCGGGGAAACTGTTCACTGCCCACGAAAGCCTTTTTATACGCTGCGTCGCCCGTATCGCGGATAGCAAGATGGATGAAGTGCGGCAAACGGTGCTTACTCTTATCAAGAACGGCCGTTTTCAAGAACACATCTCTTGATCCCGTCGCTCGAACCCTTGGCGCTTGCCGGCGCCCCGGGCTTTGCAAAAAAAGCCGGAACTCCCGAGGGAGTCCCGGCTTTGGGGCAGGATGCCCGCGTTTTCGTGCTTAGTGCTTGGGTTCTGCGTCGGTGTCGCCGAAGCCCACCTTTTCCAGCCACCAGGTGGGATAACCCGGGGTGCTGAAGGAGCCGTCGGGGGAGATCACCATACCGTCGTGATACTTGCCCACGAGGTGCCAAGCGAGGTTCCACCACGTGTCGAGCCCTTCGGTGAGGTTCTCGTTGACGAAGCGGTTGACGAAGTCCACGGCCAGCTTGGGATCCTTCTGGTAGTACTCCAGGGCCTTCTTATCCGCCTGGGGCAGCTCCAGGAAGTACTTGCCCTCGAGCTGCTGCTGCACCTGCCGGATGTCTTGGATCATGTGGCTGAACTTCAGATCCGCCCAGTTCCCCACGAAGTTCCACGCCCACCAGGCGCTGTCCCGGTCGAACTCGTGCCGTTTGCCCACGGCGTAGGGGCGGGGGACCTCCGTGGTGCCCGCGTAGATGGGCATGTAGAGGGTGGTGGAGGGCTGGTCCTCGCCGAACCAGAGCACGGCGGCGATGGGGTCGGGCATATCGGGGCGCACCTGGCTCACGAAGCTGTAGGAGCAGCGGAAGAGGGAGATGGAGCGATCCCAGTCGTTGCCCTTACGATTTTCGGGGCGCACGCCCTTGGGGGTGGCGTACCGGGTGGGGGTGCCGAAGGGGCCCGCCGCCAGACCGGTGGTGAGGTCATAGGGGGTGCCTTCGAGGTTGTCGCGATAGACCGCCATGAGGTCCTGCACGGAGATCTTCTTCGAGGGCTTGATCAC
>Ga0208196_1001029_pt1 | contig 32207 bp, 21 predicted proteins | sample AD_JPNNA7_MetaG_FD_184443 | JGI IMG/M metagenome (GOLD analysis project Ga0208196, IMG submission 184443) | Active sludge microbial communities of municipal wastewater-treating anaerobic digesters from Japan - AD_JPNNA7_MetaG (SPAdes) (version 2) | ecosystem: Engineered > Bioreactor > Anaerobic...
CAACAATATCGCCAACCTTGATGTCGTTAAAGTTCTTGATATTTAATCCACACTCAAAGCCCGATGAAACCTCACGAACATCGTCCTTGAAGCGCTTGAGCGATTCAAGCTCGCCGGTGTAGATAACAATACCATCGCGGATAAGGCGAACCTTATTGTTGCGCGAGATTTTCCCTTCGCGAACAATACATCCGGCTACGGTACCAACCTTGATTATCTTGAAGGTTTCAAGCACCTCGGCCGAACCGGTAATCTCTTCCTTCATTTCAGGAGTAAGCATGCCCTCAATGGCATCCTTAATCTCGTTAATGGCATCGTAGATGATGGAGTAAAGGCGTATATCAATTTCCTCCTTCTCGGCAAGCTTACGGGCACCAGCCGAGGGACGAACCTGGAAACCAATCACAATGGCGTTAGATGCTGCTGCAAGCAGGATATCCGATTCGGAAATCTGACCTACTGCCTTATGTATTACGTTAACCTGTACCTGCTCGGTTGAGAGCTTGATCAGGGAGTCGGATAGCGCTTCTATTGAACCGTCCACATCGCCCTTCACAACCAGGTTAAGCTCCCTGAAGTTTCCAATGGCAATACGGCGACCAATCTCGTCGAGGGTGATGTGCTTCTTAGTTTTCATGCTTTGCATGCGCACCAGCTGCTCGCGCTTGTTGGCAATTTCGCGTGCCTCACGGTCGGAGTCGAGAATGTTAAAGTAATCGCCAGCCTGTGGGGCGCCGTTTAAGCCAATCACCTGAACGGGAGTAGCTGGGCCTGCTTCCTGTATACGCTGACCGCGTTCATTGAACATAGCTTTTACGTGACCATAGTATATTCCGGCCAGCATGATATCGCCCTGGTGTAGGGTTCCGTTCTGAACAAGAACGGTAGCAACATACCCCCTACCCTTATCGAGAGCTGACTCAATAACGGTTCCGGAAGCACGCCTGTTAGGGTTAGCCTTCAGGTCCTTAAGCTCCGCTTCAAGCAGCACCTTTTCCAGCAGTTTATCGACATTTAAGCCTTGTTTTGCCGAAATTTCCTGGCACTGGTATTTACCTCCCCAGTCCTCAACCAGGTAGTTCATGTTTGCCAGTTCCCCTTTAATACGCTCGGGGTCGGCAGTTGGCTTATCAATCTTGTTGATGGCAAAAACAATGGGAACACCGGCAGCACTGGCGTGGTTGATTGCCTCAACGGTTTGGGGCATCACCGCATCGTCGGCGGCAACCACAATAATAGCCACGTCGGTAAGCTTTGCTCCACGGGCGCGCATGGCGGTGAATGCCTCGTGACCGGGAGTATCGAGGAATGTAATCTTACGTCCATCCTCAAGCTCAACGCTGTATGCACCAATATGCTGGGTAATACCACCAGCCTCGCCTGCAATTACGTTGGTATGTCTTATATAGTCGAGCAGCGATGTTTTACCATGGTCAACGTGACCCATTACGGTTACAATAGGTGGGCGTGGTTTCAAATCTTCAGGTTTGTCCTCTTCCTCCTCCTTGATAACCTCCTGAACATCAACGCTCACAAACTCAACCTTATAGCCAAATTCATCGGCAACCAGAGCCATGGTCTCGGCATCGAGGCGTTGGTTAATGGAAACCATCAGACCAAGGTTCATGCACACATCAATAACATCGGTTACGGGAACGTTCATCATGGCAGATAGCTCATTGGCCGAAACAAACTCTGAAACCTTGAGCACCTGCTTTTCCTGCTCCTGGCGTTCAAGCTCCTCGCGCTGACGGGCGCTAAGTATCTCTCGTTTCTCACGGCGATACTTGGAACTTTTGGTCTTCCCTTTGCTGGTTAACCTTGCAAGGGTTTCCTTAATTTGACGCTGAACCTCTTCCTCGTCAACCTCAGGTCTAATTATTTTCTTTTTATTCTTCTTTTTGAGCTTTTTGGCTTTAAGGTCGTCCTTGTTGGCTTCCCTATCAACCTTTACCTCCTGTGGTTGCTCAATGCCTACCTTATCGCCCTTTTTGATACGTTTCCGTTTCTTCTTCTTTCCTTCCTTATCGAAATCGGACGATGAGGCAACAGGTTTTTTCTTTACCTCAAAGCGGCTGAGGTCAATTTTACCCTTGATGGTTGGTCCAGAGAGTTTTTCAACCTCGGCCCTGTAAACCTCAGGCTCTGCTTCCTGCGTTCTGGCAGTAACCTCGGGTTCAGCTGGGATTTCCTTTTCAGCCTCAACGGCAGGTTTCTTAATCACCTCCTTGGTGGGTTGTGGCTTTTCGTCCTTTTGATGAGGACGATGCGCCTCCTTTGTGTGGGTTTTTCCAGCCTTTTCGATATCAATTTTGCCAACCACCTTAGGGGCTTCAACCTTAACATTGGGTTTAATAACCTCTTCCTGCTTTGGCTTAGCTTCTTTTTCCTCTTTTGGGGTCGAAGGTTGCTCCTTTACTGGCGTAGGCTTTTCCTCAGGCTTAGGCTCGGGTTTAGGCTCTTTAGGCTTTTTGCCTAAAGTATCGAGGTCAATCTTACCCTTTACCTTAAGGTCGATTTTAGGTTTTTCGACCTCAATGGTTGGGGTAACCGTTTCAATTGTGTTTGTTTTAATGATTATCTCATCGTCCGATGGCTCATCGGAGAAATCATCCTCGTCCTTTTCAATATCGTCGATAGATATTGTTTTCTTTTTATCCCTTAAAGCCTTAAGGTTTTCCTTTTGTTGCTCAGTTTTTTTCTTAAGGTCTAGCTCGCTGCCAAACTCTTTCTCAAGAATGGTGACAACATCCTGGTCAACCTTAGCGTTGGGATTGTTTTCCACATCGTAACCACGCTTGTGGAGAAACTCTACCAGTGTTCCCACGCCAACGTTAAACTCTTTTGCCAGCTTACTGAGCCTGATTTTGTTATCGCTTGTCATAAAGGCTTCTTCCCCTGATTTATTTATTACTTTGCAAAACTAAACTAATGGCAAAACTATTCAAATTCTGACTTCAAAATTCTTATGATTTCCTTAACGGTTTCCTCCTCGAGGTCAGTACGTTTTACAAGCTCATCGAATGGAATCTCAAGTACGCTCTTGGCTGTATCGCAACCAATACCTTTCAGAACATCAATTATCCACTCGTCAATCTCGTCAACAAATTCATCGATGCTAACATCTTCCTCGTCCTCAGCAGCCGATTCGCGGTAAACATCAATCTCGTAACCGGTAAGCTGGCTTGCCAGCTTGATGTTGTATCCACCCTTACCAATGGCCAGCGATACTTCCGATGGTTTTAGGTAAACCTCGGCACGTTTGTTTTCCTCATCAATCTTAATGGACGTAATTTTAGCAGGGCTTAAGGCACGCTGTATAAACAGCTGGGTGTTTGTGGTGTAGTTTATTACATCGATGCTTTCATTCCTTAGCTCACGAACAATTCCGTGAATGCGGCTACCCTTCATACCCACGCAGGCACCAACGGGGTCGACACGCTCATCGTACGATTCTACGGCAACCTTTGCCCTTTCGCCCGGTATACGAACAATCTTTTTAATGGTGATTAAGCCATCGAAAATCTCGGGCACCTCAAGCTCAAATAGTCGTTCCAGAAAAGCATTAGCCGTTCTTGAAAGTATGATTTGAGGGGTGTTATTACGCATCTCTACCTTGTAAACCACTGCACGGATGCTATCGCCTTTGCGGTAGAAATCGGAAGGGATCTGCTCACTTTTAGGTAGAATTAGCTCGTTGCCCTCATCGTCAAGTACTAGGATTTCCTTTTTCCAAACCTGGTAAACCTCGCCGGTAATTATTTCGCCAATTCTATCCTTGTACTTACTGTAAAGGTTGTTGCGCTCCAGCTCCATGATTCGCGATGTAAGGTTTTGGCGAAGCGCCAGAATGGCCCTGCGTCCAAACTCCGATAGCGAAACCTCCGAAGTAACCTCCTCGCCAACCTCGTAATCCTCGTCAATCTTGCGGGCGTCGGAAAGTGAAATCTGACGGTTTGGGTCTTCTACCGCACCATCCTCAACCACTTCGCGGTTACGGTAAATCACAAAATCGCCCTTATCAATGTTGATAATTATATCAAAGTTATCGTCGGAACCGTAAAGCTTAACCAACATGCTGCGGAAAACATCCTCAAGCACACTCATCATGGTTGGCCTGTCAATATTCTTGAGTTCCTTAAACTCCAGAAACGAATCAATTAAGTTCAGATTCTCCATTGCTTTAAATATTTTTCCCTATTATATCACTTAAACTTAAGTACTACTTTCGCGCTTTTAACTTGCTGGTAAGTCAGCTGGATGGGCTCTACCACTTCCTGTTTTTTCTTAGAACCCGGAATGTTTACCTTTTTGCTTACACCGAGTACAAATCCGGTGTTATCGGCACTGTTAAGTACACCCTTTATCTTTTCACCCGTTTTAAGCACAACATCCAGTTCCTGGCCAATATTTTTTATGTACTGGCGAGGAATTTTTAAGGGTTGGCCTAATCCTGCTGAGGTTACCTCCAGCTCAAAATCCTCCCTATCCCTGTCGAGGGAGTTTTCAATCCCCCTGCTAATACTAACACAGGAGTCAATTGAAACACCCTTGTCGCCATCTACGGTTACAATAATCTTATTATCGGCACCAACCGAAACATCGACAAGGAAAAGGTTTTCCTTTTCCAGCAAAGGGGTTACTATTTCAAGTATGGCTTCCTTACTAATCATCCTTACGCATTTTTTAAGCAAAACAGGGGACAAAGTCCCCTGCCACTTCCAGCAAAACTTTTGCAAATATAGCAATATTTTCAACAAATTGCAAATTATTTGTTTGAAAACCAGTAGCTGTCATCATAATGGTAGTTGAAAACACGCTTTTGGGTTGCTAATATTTAAAAAAATGTTGTAATTAGCTCAAATTATTTTGCTTTGAGAATTGCAGTTAACACAAGGCTTTTGCTTAAGGATAAGCTGGAAGGGATAGGCTGGTTTACCTATGAAACACTCATACGGATTACACGGAACCACCCGGAACACCAGTTTTTTTTCATATTTGACAGGCCCTATCACAACTCGTTTATTTTTAGCAACAACATAACACCACTGGTAGTGCCACCCCCTGCACGTCATCCGTTCTTATGGTACTACTGGTTTGAGTTTAAAATTCCAAAAACACTCAAAGCCATTAATGCTGATGTTCTGGTATCGCCCGACGGCTACATTTCGTTGAAATCCGATACTCCCCAGGTAGCAGTTATACACGACATTAATTTTTACCATGCGCCCCAGGGTTTACCTTTCTTCACATCGCACTACATGAACTACTTTTTCCCACGTTTTGCCCAAAAGGCAAAGCGGGTTGTTACCGTAAGCCAATTTTCACGTACCGATATTGCCAATAATTTTAATATCGACCCAAATAAAATTGATGTAGCATACAACGGTGCAAGCAACAGTTACAAGCCTCTTTCCGAAAGTGAAATTCAGCGGGTACGGGAGAGTATCTCCGAGGGTAAACCCTACTTTCTTTTTGTGGGAGCATTTAATCCACGCAAGAATGTTGCCCGTTTAATTGAAGCCTACGACATATTCCGCAAAAGGACTGGTTCAGCAATAAACCTCCTGCTTGTAGGTGAACCCATGTTTAAAACCAACGATATCGGCATAGCCTATAAAAACTGTAACCACAAAAACGATATCAAATTCCTTGGCAGGAAAGGCCTTGATGAACTCACTAAAATTACTGGGGCTGCACATGCTGTAATTTACCCTTCGACCTTTGAGGGCTTTGGGATTCCCTTGCTGGAGGCCATGAAATGTGGCATACCCATAGCAGCTTCAAACGTCACGGCTATTCCTGAGGTTACGGGTAATTCAGCTATTTACTTCGACCCCTATTCCGTGGATGAGATGGCTGATGCCATGCAGCGTGTAGCCTACGATACTGAACTGCGAGAAACACTTAGCGCCAACGCGCTGAACCGACAACAACAATTCAGCTGGGATAATACTGCTCAGGTATTGTACAGTAGCATCGAAAAATGTTTTTAGCAATGCTTAAGCAGTACCTAAATGTCAATGTGATTGAAGCCGGATGCGATGAAGCCGGAAGGGGATGCCTGGCAGGCCCTGTTTTTGCAGCCGCTGTTATTCTTCCACCCGACTTCAACGACCCGCTCATTAACGACTCCAAGCAGCTAAACCACAAACAGCGCATGCAGCTCCGCAAGGTTATTGAGCACTACGCATTGGATTGGGCAGTAGCAAGTGTATCGAACCAAGAGATTGACAAAATAAACATACTGAACGCAGCCATACATGCAATGCACATCGCTATTGGAAAACTTAGCAAACTGAAACCAGAACATTTGCTGATTGACGGTAACCGTTTTAAACCTTATCCCGGAATTCCCCATACATGCATTATCAAGGGCGACTCTAAATTTCTTTCCATAGCCGCAGCATCGATACTTGCAAAAACTTACCGCGATGAGTTCATGGTGAACATTAGCAAGGAGTACCCGCTTTATAACTGGGATATCAACAAGGGCTATCCTACAAAAAAGCATAGGGAGAGTATTGCCAAACATGGGACTACTCCTTACCACCGGCTAAGTTTTAGGCTATTGTAGCTATATTGTGTGAAGTTGAATTAAACTAATACCATATTTAGTTGTCCAAAAAAACAAACCTAAAAAATAAATGCCATGATTAAACGATTAACAACACTTTTACTGGGATTTTTGCTCCTGGTTAGTTCAGCCATTAAAGCCGACGAGGGGATGTGGCTTCTCCCTCTTCTGCAAAAGTATAACATCCAAGCCATGCAGCAGAAAGGCTTTAAGCTTACTGCCGACGATATCTATAACCTCAACCAGGCAAGTATAAAGGATGCTGTTATTATTTTTGGGCGCGGATGCACCGGCGAGGTGGTTTCCGACCAGGGTCTGGTTCTCACTAACCACCACTGTGGTTACGGCGCCATTCAACAGCACAGCACCCCGGAACACGATTACCTTGAGGATGGTTTCTGGGCTAAGTCGTTTGAGGAGGAAATACCTACACCCGGCTTAACAGCAACTTTCCTTATTCGTATTGAGGATGTTACCGACCAGGTTAACGCTGCCTTTAAACCTGAAATGTCCGAAGCTGATCGCGACAAGGCTGCCATGGAGATTGGCCGTAAAATTGCAAAGCAAGCAACCGATGGCACCCACTACACCGCAAGTGTACGCAGTTTCTTTGGGGGAAACCAGTATTTCCTTCTGGTTTATGAGGTATTCAACGATGTTCGACTGGTTGGAGCACCCCCATCATCAATAGGTAAGTTTGGTCACGACACCGACAACTGGATGTGGCCCCGCCACACCGGCGATTTCTCGGTATTCCGCATTTATGCCAGTAAGGATAACAAACCTGCCGACTACTCGCGCGAAAACGTTCCCTACAAACCCAAGCATTTCCTACCAATATCGCTGAAGGGGGTAAACAATGGCGATTTCACCATGATAATGGGATACCCGGGCAGCACACAACGCTACATGACCTCTGTAGAGGTTCAGGAACGTATTAATATACTCAACGCCAACAGGATATACGTTAGAGGTATTAAGCAGGAAATCTGGCTAAAGGATATGCAAGCCGACAAGGCCGTTAACATTAAGTACGCCTCAAAGTACGCCGGATCCAGCAACTACTGGAAAAACTCCATTGGCATGAACAAAGCGCTAAAGCGCCTTAAGGTTTACGATTTCAAGAAACAGCAGGAAGAGGAGTTTACCAAGTGGGTTCTTGCCTCGCCAGAACGTCAACAGAAGTATGGCGAAGCACTTAGCTTGATTAATGAGGGTGTAACAGGCCGGAAGGAGTACCTACACGCCAGCCAGTACATTAGCGAAGCACTATTCAGCGGAACTGAAATAATTGGAATGGCAGCCATGACCCGTTCATTGGTTGATGCTCTAAAGGGCAACAAAACCGAAGAGGTTACCAAAATCAGTAAGTCGCTAAAGGCTCGCTCCGAGAACTTCTACAAGAACTACAACACACCAACCGACCAAAAAACGGCCAAGGCCATGTTCCGCATTTTCATGGAAAATGTTCCGCTAACCTATCAACCCGATATCTTCAACACCATCAGAACAAAGTACAAGGGCGATGTTGACAAGTTCGTTGACCAGATGTTTGCCAAAACCATGTTTACTGATCCAGCTAAGTTCAACGCTTTCCTTGACAAGCCAAACCTAAAGGTTCTTGAAAAAGACCCTGTGTACGTTGCAGCGGCTTCCATCTCAAACAAATACGATGAAATTAGCAAAGCAATGGCACCATTCAACGAAAAGTTGCAACGCGGACAGCGCCTTTACATAGCTGGGGTGCTTGAAATGAACGAAGGCAAAGCCATGTACCCCGATGCCAATTTCACCATGCGCCTCACCTATGGTGAAATAAAAGACTATTACCCCATGGATGCAGTTCACTACGACTACCTAACCACCCTTGATGGAGTTATGGAGAAGGAAGATCCGGACAACTGGGAATTTGTTGTTCCTGCCAAACTCAAGGAACTATATAACTCAAAGGATTACGGCCGTTACGGGAAAGATGGTAAAATGCCAGTGGCATTTATATCAACCAATGATATCACTGGCGGTAACTCAGGAAGCCCTGTAATGAACGGCAATGGAGAACTTATTGGCATTGCTTTCGATGGAAACTGGGAAGCTATGAGCGGCGACATTGTTTTTGAAAACAAGCTGCAACGCACCATATCGGTTGATATCCGCTACGTGCTATTTGTAATTGATAAGTATGCAGGTGCAACCCGACTGATTGACGAAATGAAAATTATTGAGTAGTGTACCTAACAAACATAAAAAAAGCCGAGTATTAACTCGGCTTTTTTTATATTAAACCAGATTTGTCAATAGAAACACTAATTTCTATTTCCCTCTAACTTCCTCTAACTCCATCATATTCTGACCATTCCGACTCATTCCGACCCATTCCGATTCATTCCAATTCATTCCGACTCATTCCTCAAAATCCATGGTACCTGGGTTAAAATGAAACGTAGTATATCCTCTATTTTCTTATTTTTACCACGACTCAGTTTTTTTTCATCAATTCAATATATACTATTCGTCAAAATGTATTACCTTTAGTCGGCTAATTAGTGAAACTTTGCGTTAAATATCATAGTAATTAATTATACAAACACCTCAAACTATCGTGGAAAAAGGCGAAGTTTTAATAAATCATTACGGTCCACTCTCCTATGAGGAGATAGGTTTTTTGCTCAACAAGATGACATCGTTGCTGGAGCGGTACAACTTTGGAATTACCATTCGCAAAAAGGTTTACTCGGCAATGGTCGAGAGCCTGGAAAACATATATAAGCATCAGGATGTTATAAAGGGGAGCAATAACTATCAACCAAAATTTTCGCTAGTACTGGAAAAAGACAAGGTAGACTTATCCTGCTCAAACTCATTACTAAAAGTAAAAATTGGACCGTTAAAAGAACGATTGGAAAAAGTTAATCAACTCGATAAAGCTGGCTTAAAGGAGTTTTACAAGGAGGTTATCCTCAGTGGAAATGTCACCCAGAAAGGTGGTGCTGGTCTGGGCATTATTAATATCGCCAAGGTTACTGAAAACAAGCTGGAGTTTACTTTTGACGATATTGATGAACAGTACACATACTTTACTCTGAGAATTAAGGTGTCGCTTCAAAACCAAAACAACTAGTGACCATGGAACCATTATACATAGAGCCCAGCGAGTTTACACCCCGCGTGTTTTTCGATCCGGAAAATTCGGTTTTCGAGATCTCAGGTTTTTCAAGGCCCGAAAATACCGTTGGATTCTACAGGCCACTCATCAAATGGCTGGAAGACTACGAGGATAATGTTTTGGCAAAAAACACTAACTTTAACAAAAGCAACCTTGTACTGAATCTCAAGCTTACCTACTTCAACTCAGCCTCATCCAAATTCCTTATGGATATACTTATGGTTTTCATGAAGTTTCACTCCAAAGGCAATGCCGTTGAAATTAACTGGTATTACGATGAGGATGACGACGAAATTTTTGAGTCAGGCGAGGAAATTTCAGAGATGATTAATTTCCCATTCAACTTTATTCCTATCACACCTAACTCGTAAAATTGATTAGAATGAACCCATTAGTTTTACAGGCTAGCAACACAACACCATATATCGATTTTAACCCAAGCGAGAATAGATTGACCATTTCAGGCTACTCACGCCCTGAGAACGTTAGAGACTTTTATATGCCCATTTTGGATTGGTTGGAATCGTTTAGCAACGAGCTAAAGAGCAAGATGTTAAAGGAAGAACAAATCCAACCCATTGAATTTCAGTTTAAACTGGTTTACTTTAACTCATCATCCGCAAAATTCCTATACGACATTATCATCATACTTAACCAGATACAAAAAGCTAAGGTACCGTTAAACATCAACTGGTATTACGACAAGGATGATTCCGAACTTCGTGAGGCCGGTGAGGATTTATCGGAACTGGCTCAGGTTCCATTCAACTTCGTTACCTACTAGTAATTCCAAATTTCCATAATTGCCAAGGTGCTGAATTGGAAATGTATCCAATTCCATTCAACTTTTTTGGTAAACTTTCATGAAACCTGTTATAAATCAATACCTTTAGCGGGTTTGCTGAAGGAAAGTGAAATACCCTTTAAAAAAAGTGTGCTTTAAAAAATCTATTTGTTAACAAAATTCTATTTTTGTTGGTTCTGATAAAACACTAAAAGCAATGACCGAACACGAATTAACCCTAGGGGACAGCGGCGAAAGGCCAAAAAATTTTTTAGAGGAGATTATTGAGGAAGATATTCGAACAGGCAAACATGGAGGCCGAGTGCTTACCCGTTTCCCGCCCGAACCTAACGGATATCTGCACATTGGTCATGCAAAATCGATATGCCTTAACTTTGGTTTGGCTCAAAAGTATGGTGGCAAAACCAACCTGCGTTTCGACGATACCAACCCTGTAAAGGAGGACGTAGAGTATGTAAACTCCATAAAGGAGGATATACGTTGGCTTGGTTTTGAATGGGCAAATGAGTTTTACGCCTCCGACTACTTTGAGCAGCTATACGAGTGGGCCGAGCTGCTAATCAAAAAGGGGTTAGCCTACGTTGATGACCAGTCGCAGGAAGAGATACGCATAAACCGTGGTACTGTAACCCAACCCGGAAAGGAAAGTCCTTGGCGCAACCGATCGGTTGAGGAGAACCTCGACCTTTTCCGCCGCATGCGCGCCGGCGAGTTTAAGGATGGCGAAAAGGTGCTACGCGCTAAAATTGACATGGCGCACCCCAATATGCTATTACGCGACCCCATTATGTACCGCATTATACATGCTGAGCATCACCGAACTGGCGACAAGTGGTGCATTTACCCCATGTACGATTACGCACATGGCCAATCCGATTCCATTGAACAAATTACCCACTCCATTTGTACGCTAGAGTTCGATGTGCATCGCCCCCTATACGATTGGTTTATTGAGAAGCTGGAGATTTTCCCTTCAAAACAGTACGAGTTTGCCCGCCTGAACCTCTCCTATACAGTAATGAGCAAGCGTAAGCTTTTACAGCTGGTACAGGAAAAGGTAGTAATGGGCTGGGACGATCCCCGTATGCCTACCATTTGCGGTTTACGTCGCAGGGGTTATACCCCAGAAGCCATACGTTACTTTGCCGATAAGGTAGGTGTGGCCAAACGCGATAACGTAATCGATTTATCGTTACTGGAATTTTGTATCCGCGAGGATTTAAATAAGCGTGCTGAGCGCCGCATGGCTGTACTCAACCCCCTTAAGGTGGTTATTACCAACTACCCCGAAGGACAGGTTGAAGAGCTTGAAGCCGTCAATAACCCCGAGGACGAAACAGCTGGTAAGCGCCTTATACCATTTAGCCGTGAAATATACATTGAGCGCGACGACTTCATGGAGAACCCACCCAAGAAGTTTTTCCGTCTGGCTCCCGGTCAGGAAGTGCGCTTGCGCTATGCCTACTTCATAAAGTGCGAGAAGGTAATTAAGGATTCCCAAGGCAATGTTATTGAGTTACATTGCACCTACGACCCAGCCTCACGCGGCGGTAACTCGCCCGATGGACGTAAGGTTCAAGGCACAATACATTGGGTTTCCATTCCGCATGCCGTAAAAGCCGAAATCAGGCTATTCGATAGGCTATTCTCCAAACCCGACCCCGACGATGTTCCCGAAGGGCAGGATTGGAAATCGTCACTCAATCCCGAATCGCTCACAGTTATTGAGGGGTATCTCGAACCATCACTAAAACACGCAAAACAATTAGATAAGTTCCAGTTTGAGCGCCTTGGTTACTTCTGTGTTGATTACGATTCAACGCCTGAACATCTGGTGTTCAACAGAACTGTAACTCTGAAAGACACTTGGGCAAAATTAGCCGGCAAATAGCCGGCTATTGCCCTTAACAAAAAGCCTTACCATAAAAATTTGCAAAAATATTTTGCAAATCAATTTTTAAAAACATTATCTTTGCAGCGTTGTAACAGTATTGTCCTGTGGTGTAATTGGCAACACGTCTGACTCTGGATCAGAAGAGTCCAGGTTCGACCCCTGGCAGGACAACAAAAAACCGCTCAGCTGAGCGGTTTTTTTATTTTCTTTTTTCTACATTTATGCAAAATTATTGCGATGACCAACGTAATACCCATTTACCATATTGGCCTTATTCAGGCCTGGTTTGCAGCCTTACTGGTTTACCGAAAACCAAACAAGGGAGCAGCCGACCGGTTACTGGTTATTTGGCTAATTGTGATTGGTATCGAGATGCTTTATTCCCTACTTAATGCAAAATATCTAACCTGGCTGCCCGATTTAATTATTATCCCGCTAAGCTATGGGCCTTTCCTGTTCTTCTATACTAAACTTTTAACATCAAAAAAGCCTACAACCCTCCGGAATATTCATAGGCACCTCATTCCGTTTTACCTTTTCATACTTATTGCAGCCGTTTGGGGCAAACCAATTGATATTGACTCCGTTAACTTTTACAGCAAAGGGCCAATCACTTGGCTGGCAATTTTCAACTATGCTCTTTTCCTGATAGTTATTCTTTACTACTGGCGAGCATCGCTCATTCTAATCCGAAAACATAATCGCACACTGGGCGACCATTTCTCGTACCGCTCGGAAACTATCATGCTAAACTGGGTCAAAAATATAGCCATTTGGATCCTCTCTGGCTTTTTTGCTTCGGGCATTACCTTTATAATTTTTTCAACCCAAAATATTTTCCCTTTTAATCCCATTGAGCTTTTCCATTTGGGTTTACTGGTTTTCACCTTTTCCATAAGCTATTACGGGATCCACCAGCCGGTACTCTACCAATACCAAAAACCTAAACAAATAGAGGTAACTGAAGATTTACAGACCAAAACATCACAAAAATTGAGCGATTTACTTTATGAGCACATGGTTAAGAACAAGCCCTACCTGAATAATGAGTTAACCATTCAGGATTTAGCCGACCAGCTCAAAGTAAGTTCCCAGGAAATCTCCAGTTACCTTAACAAGGAACTTGGCGTAAACTTTTTCAACTATATCAACGGTTTCAGGATTGAAGAGGCCAAGCAAAGGCTTACAAATCCTAACTTCGACAACGAGACCCTCCTGGGTATTGCCTACGATTCAGGGTTTAACTCCAAAACATCGTTCAATACCCTTTTTAAAAAGGAAACCGGAATGACACCATCCGAATATAAAAAGGCCTTTAGGAGTTCAACTAAAAAAAATACTTAGAAGAATCTCCTCAATCATCCTGTGTTATAAAATCTGTATATCAATTAGTTAGAACGTGTAACTTTTGATAAAATTGTTCAAACTTTTTATTTGAACGACCAGGTTACATCACTTTTCTAAATAGCTATCCAAAACCTTAACCAAAAATCAAAATTTAAAGCTATGAGAAAAGTTATTTTTGCATTACTGATTTGCATGGTTGCAATGCCATCATTCGCACAGGAAAATCAGGAAAAGAAGACCAACGAAGAAGTAAAAACCGGCTGGACAGTTGGTGTTTTACCGGCATTAGGCTACGACTCAAACCTGGGCTTCCTTTATGGAGCCATTGTTAACTCGTTCGATTTTGGCGACGGCTCCAGGTATCCCGACTTCAACCACAACCTTTACCTTCAGCTATCGGCCTATACAAAGGGTAGCATGGATGCCATTGCCTACTTCGATTCCTACACACTTATTCCAAACAAACACTTTATTGGTCGCCTAAGCTTTAACCGGAACAGGACATACCCATTCTACGGTTTTAACGGCACACAAACCGTTTACAACGCCGATTTTGAAAATATCAATGCCACCGACGATTTTATTTCTCAAGTATTTTACAAATACGACCGTAAGCTTGCAAAAGCCGATTTCCTACTTGAAGACAGAATAGCCGACAGCAAATTTAAGTGGATTGCAGGTTTTGACCTTGGCTGGTACGATGTTGCAACAGTAGATATTGACCACCTAAACAAAGGTCGCGACGACGATGAGCTTATCCCCGATGTTCCCATTCTATACGATCAGCTTGTTAGCTGGGGAATCATCTCGGCCGACGAAAAAGATGGTGGATTTGATAATAGTGTTAAGTTTGGGCTGGTTTTTGATACCCGCGACCGCTTAACTAACCCAATGAAAGGGGTATGGACAGAACTACTTTTTAGGGCATCGCCCAAGTTCATTGGCAACAACGATAACTACGGACGAGTATCGTTAATCCATCGCCAATACCTAACGCTTGTAAAGGAAAAACTATCGTTTGCATATAGACTCTGGTACGAAGGGAACCTAGGTAACGTGCCTTTTTACGCCCGTCAGCATCTAACCACCAGCAACTACTACGAAGGTTTTGGTGGCGCTCAAACCGTTAGGGGTGTTTTGATGAACAGGGTTGTTGGTCAGCATACAGCTATCGGTAATTTTGAGCTTCGTTGGAAGGCATACCGCTTCCATGCCATTGGGCAAAACTTTTACCTAGGCTTTAACCTTTTTGCCGATGCTGGCAAGGTATTGAAAGGTTACGATATGGACCTAACAAATGTTCCTGTTGCCCAACGCAACCAGCTGTTTTCAAACAGCTATAAAGATTTATATACCACATTTGGCGCTGGTTTGAAAATCGTAATGAATGAAAACTTTGTGGTATCGGCCGATTATGGCGTGGCCATGGACAAAAATTACGGTTCATCGGGATTGTACGTTTTGGTTGGTTATCTGTTCTAGATTCAAGAAAAAATTGCTAAATGATGATGCGAAAAGCACTTTTCATATTACTCTGCGTTTGCAGCACTATGCTGCAAGCGCAGAACTGGCAGGACCCAAAGGTTTTTGCCATAAACAGGCTGCCCTCACACACTCTACTGGTCCCATTTCCTGAAAAGTCAAGCAGTATTTCCTACATTTTCAATTCTGAATTTGTGCAATCCTTAAATGGGGATTGGAAATTTATGCTGATAAACAACCCGTTGAACACTCCCGAAAACTTTTCAAATGTAGAATTTACCGATAGCGAATGGAGCACCATTCCTGTTCCATCAAACTGGCAAACTAAGGGGTATGGTACTCCAATTTACTCAAACCAAATACACCCATTCCCAGCTAATCCACCCTTTGTTCCAAACGAGGGAAACGAGACCGGGCTTTACCGCCACACCTTCCGGATCCCTGAGAATTGGAATAGCAGTAGGGTAATAATTCACTTTGCTGGGGTACAATCGGCAATTGACCTTTGGATAAATGGCCATTACGTTGGCTACTCACAAGGAAGCATGACCCCCGCCGAGTTCGACATTACACCATACATTACCGCTGGACAGAATCTTTTGGCAGCAAGGGTAATCAACTGGTCCGATGGAAGTTACCTGGAAGATCAGGATTTCTGGCGATTAGGCGGAATTTTTCGCGATGTATTTGTTTACGCTCAGCCTCAAAATGCACTCTGGGATATTGAGGTTAACACTTCATTCAGTAAAAGCTATACTGAGGCCACCCTTTCAGTTAGCGGGGTACTAACAAATACAACGAGCCAGCTACCCAACATCAGCCTTTCACTTTTTGATAGTAATGGCATTGCAGTGTTTGAAAAAACGGTTCAACCCAAACTGAGCAGTGGGATAGCTACCTTTAAAGTAGATGAGATAGTGAACAACCCACAGCTTTGGAGTGCCGAGACGCCTAATCTTTATCAACTTATTGTTGAGATTGAGGGTAGATACTACCAGCAGCTGGTTGGGTTCAGGGATGTTAAAGTAGAAAACGGACAGCTACTAGTTAACGGACAACCAATAAAAATAAAGGGAGTAAACCGACATGAGTTCGACCCCTACAACGCTCGTACGGTTTCGTATGAGCTCATGGAGAAGGATGTTGTCCTGATGAAACAGAACAACTTCAATGCAGTTCGTACAGCCCACTATCCGCATCATCCATATTTTTATGAGCTATGCGACAGGTATGGGCTCTACGTAATGGACGAGGCCAATGTTGAATCGCACTACCTATGGCAGTACCGTAATCAATCGCCAGTGCTTTACCCCGAATGGAAGGATGCTATTGTTGACCGGGGGGTTAGCATGGTAATGCGTGACCGCAACCATCCATCGGTAATAATATGGTCGCTAGGTAACGAGTCGGGCGACGGACCAAACATGGTTGCCATGGCCGATACCATCAGAAAAATTGATGCTGCAAAAAGGCCTATTCATTATGAAAGCAAAGCTCTTAAACGCCCCCTTAGCTTCGATGGTGTGGGTGCCTTTGAAAAGTTAAGGCGAATGTTATCGGCCTTACAATGGTCAAAAGCCCTTACAGAGTACGACTTTAATGCTGGTATGTACCCTACCCTGGATAGGCTGAAGGAGATGGCTAAACTCGACAAAAAGGAACGCCCTATACTTATATGTGAGTACTCGCACGCCATGGGCAACAGCAATGGCCATTTCAAGGAGTACTGGGACTTATTCGAGAGCCACCCACGAATGGTTGGGGGCTATATATGGGACTGGACTGACCAAGGTCTGATTAAACATACATCTAACGGCAAACCATTCTACGCCTACGGAGGCGATTTTGGCGACAAACCCAACGATAAGGACTTTTGCCTGAACGGCGTTACTTTTCCCGACCGTTCCCTTAAACCTGCTATGGCCGAAATAAAAAAGGTACAACAGTACATTAAATTTACAGGGATTGATTTTGATCGCAAAACCGTTAACCTTAAGAATACATATGCCTTCCTGAACCTAAAAAGCTTTAACCTAACATGGAGCATTTCTGAAGACGGCATTACCGTTCAAAAAGGGGAACTGCCGTTACCCGACGTTAAGCCAAATGGAGAGGGCTCGGTAACAATTCCATACACGCTCCCTCAAATCAATCCAGGCAAACGTTACCATCTTAACCTATCGGTTCAACTGGCAAACGATGAGCCATGGGCTAAAAAGGGCTTTGAGGTGGCAACATACCAGTACGAAATGCCCTGGCTGGTACAAAAACCCACCACCATTGCTGCCACTAGCGGTAATTTGAATGTAACCGAAAATGCAGATACGTGGATTGTTAGTGGCCAGGCCTTTAGCATTGAATTCAATAAAACTACCGGAACAATTTCAAAATGGAAATCGAATGGCGAAATGGTAGCCCAGAACGGGCCAAGGGTTAACCTTTGGCGCGCCCCTACAAGTAACGATATTGGCACGGGATTCAACCCCGACCCTCGTTTCTCGTTCCACGGAAAACTTTGGCAAAAGTATGGGTTAGACAATTTGATTATTAAGAAATCGAAGGTTACAATTTCCACAACCGGCAAGGGAGTTGTAGTGCTAACCCACCAGACCCTTGAAGGTAATAAATCGAGATTTAATGCTGTGATTACCCATGTTATTAACCCTGACGGAGTTGTAGATATCAACTATAAATTGACCTGTAGCAAAAAATTCAACCTGCCCCGTGTTGGCCTTATGCTTGAGTTGCCTAAAGAGTTCTCGCAGGTTGAGTGGCTTGGCCGCGGGCCTCAGGAAAACTACCGCGACCGCAGCTACGCTGCACATTGGGGATTATACCGCAAAACCGTTGATAGTATGGTTACACCATACATAAAGCCTCAGGAAAACGGTAACCGCTACGATGTGGACAGAGTAAGCATATTTAACCCCAACGGTACAAGCGGGATTGAGGTAACCGGAAAATCGTTCTGCTTTAGCATACATCCTTACTCGTTAGAAACACTCACCAAGGCAACACATACACCCGACCTCGTTGAAAGTCCCGTCAACCATCTTTATATCGACCTGGCGCAAAATGCACTTGGTAGCGAGAGTTTCTTCTACAACTACCTGCAAGAATATGTTTTAAAGGGCAAGAAGTTTGAGTTTCAGGTAAGCCTCAAACCGGTTACCAAAAACTAGTTAAAATGCATAATGGCAACACAATGAAAAGAATATCGATACTAACAGCTCTGATATTTACTACAGATTTGCTGTTTGGGCAAAGTTACACCTTAAAATCGCCCAATGGCATTTTAGTGGCAAATATCGATTTAAAGGATAGGTTAACCTACTCGCTATCCTGTAATGGCAATGCAATTGTTGAAGCCTCGGGTATAGCAATGAGAACGAGTGCTTTTGCAGAGAGCGATTTTTTGGGGAAGCATACCGCAACATTCAATAGCAAAAACCAAGCTGTGAAATTGCTTTGGGGAACTACAAAGGAGATTGATGAAAATTTCAACCAGCTAAAGCTGAATTATAGTAATGGCCTTTCGGTTGAGTTCCGTTGCTATAACGAGGGTTTTGCTTGGCGTGTTGTTTCAGCATTTGACAGGGAGGTTATAGTTTATAACGAAACAAGTGAATTCAACATTCCCAACAGTGCAACTGTTTACTTCCCCGAGGTAAAGGGTTTCCTTACTCCATTTGAGGTTAATTACTTACCAAAATCGATGCAAACCATAGCCGATGGCACTCTAGGTTTAACCCCCTTCATGTATAAAACACCAAGCGGCGAACTGGTTGTGATATCGGAATCGAATCTCTTCGAATATCCGGGCATGTTCATCCGCAAGGATGCAGGTAACTCAGTAAAAGCGGTATTCCCTCTTTATCCTAAGAAGGAAAAACAGGAATTGCCAGGCAGACTTCATCTGGTCAAGTGGCCTCAAATTTCAAGGATGGTGGTAAAGAAAACCGAAAACTATATTGCCAAAAGTAATGGTAATCGTTCATACCCCTGGCGTGTAGTAATGGTGGCACAAAACGATGCCGAAATTCTACAAAATAGCTTGGTTTACCTGCTTGCCGATGAGCCCAAGATGGACTATGGTTGGGTAAAACCAGGTAAGGTGGTTTGGGACTGGTACCATAACTGGAACCTACAAGGCGTTGAATTTAAACCGGGGATAAATACCCAGACCTATAAGTATATGGTTGACTTTGCCGCCAATAACGGCATTGAGTACATCAATATTGACGACGGATGGGCTAAGCTTTGGGATTTTAAAAAGGTTAATCCAAACCTGAACCTCAAGGAGGTCATTGACTATGCCAACAGCAAGGGTGTTAAGGTATTTATTTGGGCAATGTGGAACACTATTGATAAAGACTTTACAGCTAACCTCGACATGTTTAGCAAATTGGGAGTAGCAGGAATCAAGGTAGACTTTTTCGACCGCGCTGACCAGCGTATAGTTGATTTTGTGAATAAGTTAGCTGATGAATGTGCCAAGCGCAACCTTTTACTAAACCTACACGGCATGTACAAGCCTACCGGAATAAATCGCACTTTCCCAAACATTGTTAATATTGAGGGAGTGCTTGGGCTTGAGTACAATAAATTTTCCGACAAGTGCACACCGGTTCATAACCTCACCATTCCCTTCGTAAGGAATGTGGTTGGCCCCATGGATTACACTCCCGGCTCAATGCGACATGTAACCCCTGAACAATTCGTAAAATCATGGGAGAACCCCCACTCCATGACTACCAGGGCCCAGCAAATGGCAATGTATATAGTTTACCACGGCGGGGTTCAAATGCTAGCCGACTCGCCAACGCTCTACCAAAAAGATAGCATTGCCCAGAACTTTTTATCAGGAGTTCCCGTAACATGGGATAAAACCATTGCCCTTGAAGGCAAAGTTGGCGAAAGCATTGCAGTTGCCCGTAAACATGGTGATAAGTGGTATATTGGATGTATGACTGCAAACCAAGAGCATGACTTTAACTTTAACTTTAACTTAAACCTCAACCTCCTCGATGACAGGGAGTATAAAATGACAATTATTGCTGAAGGTAATTCCGATGACGAATTAGTACTAAGCTCAAAACGTATTGGTAAAAACGATAGACAAAACTTTAAGGTAAAACCCCGTAGTGGATTGGTAATAATTCTAGAGTAAACCAATGGTAGAAAGGATTGTTTCAACTTTTAAGGATCGTTTTGGCTCCGATCCCTTCGTTTTTAGAGCTCCCGGCAGGGTGAATCTGATAGGCGAACACACCGACTACAATAATGGTTTTGTGATGCCTGCGGCCATAAACCGTTACGCATACTTTGCCATCAAACCAAACGGACTTGGCTTATACCGGTTCCACGCTGCCGATTTTAGGCGCGACTTCACAACCCCCGTTTACAAGATTGAGCCATCAAATGCACACTGGACAAACTACCTATTAGGGGTAATTGCCCAAATGGTAGCCGAGGGTAAAGATATCCCAGGTTTTGATTGTGTTTTTGGTGGCGATGTTCCAATTGGAGCGGGAATGTCATCGTCGGCAGCAATTGAGAGCGGATTGGCCTTTGCGCTGAACCATATCTATGGGCTTGGTTTTACGCGCATGCAACTTGCCCAAATAGCCCAAAGGGCTGAGCATGAGTATGCCGGGGTAAAATGCGGTATAATGGATCAGTTTGCATCGCTGCATGGCAAGCAAAACCATGTACTGCTGCTCGACTGCCGTAGCCTTGAGTTTGAGCCCTTTGAACTCAATATGGATAACCATTCCATCATTTTGGTTAATACCGGGGTAAAGCACTCGCTAGCTTCGTCGGAGTACAATAAACGCAGGCAGGAGTGCCAAGCCGGAGTTGATATCCTTAAAAAGTACAATAATTCAATACAATCGCTACGCGATGTAACAATCAATGATTTAAACAACCATAAAAGAGAGTTTAGCAGTAAGGTGTGGGAAAGGTGTTTGTATGTGGTTGAGGAAAATCAGCGCGTGGTTAATGCTGGTAAAGCACTAACCCAAAAGGACTTTGAATCGTTCGGAAAGTTAATGTACCAGTCGCATTACGGACTCCGTGACATGTATGAGGTTAGCTGTCCAGAGCTTGACAAGCTCGTTGAGTTAACTGAAAAACTCGATTATGTGGTTGGCTCACGAATGATGGGCGGGGGTTTTGGGGGTTGCACAATAAATGTGGTTAAAAACGCCCATATTGATGAGTTTACAAAATGTGTAAAAGAAAACTACAAAACACCCGATGGTAAAATTCCTCAAATTATTACCTGTGTGATTAGTAACGGAGCAGAGCTTTTGGTATACTAAAGGTTAGGTCAGCTTTACTCCCACTTAAAGGCTATCCTTTTTCGGATAGCCTTTTTGTTTTTTAATTATTCAATGTTAATTCGCTCTTTAATGATATAAATAGGACGTTGCTTGGTTTCTTCAAATATTCTTGCTATGTAAAGCCCAACTATTCCAAGACTTAACATCTGAGCGCCACCTAGCATGAGTATAAGAATTATAGTAGAAGCCCATCCTGGGATAGTCATGCCATTAATAAATTGAACTAAAACATATATTGAGTAACCCAATCCAAAAATGAATGATAAAAGCCCTAATATAAAGGGAATTTTTAAAGGTTTAGATGAGAAAGAAAGTATACCAGCAATTGCAAACTTTATCATCCGAATAAATGTATATTTAGATTTTCCAGAAATGCGCCTGGGAGAATGATACTCAACAAAAGCTGTTTTAAAACCCATCCAATTGATTAAACCCCGATTAAAACGTACTTTTTCAGGCAAACCTAAGAAAACATTAGCGGCATTTCGTGTCATCAAGCGAAAATCGGCACTCCCTTCTTTTAATGGAATATCAGAGAGATAATTAAAAAAACGATAGAATAAATGCGATGTTATTCTTTTAATAAATTTTGCATCAACAGTACTTTTTCTAATTGTAAGTACAATATCATAACCTTCATTTGCTTTGTTAATTAATGTTGGGATTAAAGTTGGCGGGTGCTGCATATCTGCATCCATAGTAATTATATAGTCGCCCGAAGCACTATTCATCCCAGCAATAATTGCAGATTGATGCCCAAAGTTTCTTGAAAGAGATATACCTTTTACCTTTCTATCATCCATTGCAATTTCTTTAATTGTTGAGAGAGTGCCATCCACACTCCCATCATCAACAAAAATGATTTCATACTCATACTTATCTGTAAGAACACTCCTCAATTCACTATATAGTAATTTTATATTACCTTCCTCGTTATAACAAGGCAGTACTACACTTATTTTCATTGTATTTTCTTATAGGGTTTAAGATCAAAAATATAAATTCTTTCGTATTGGTAGGCAACATAATCTGAATAAGGTATTTTAGCCCGCTCCTCCTCACTACCTAAAAACACAACATATCGTGCACCCCTTTTATATGCATCAACAATAGCTTCCCTATCGGAAAATCCATTATATAGAAATTTTGAATATCCAATTCTTCCAAGGGTATATAAATGTACATTAGGAGAATAATCACGTAGGCATAAAATGGTATCAGATGGTTGAATAATTTTTTTTATCTCATCAGATTTGCTTTGAAGGGTTTTTAAATTAATCCCATAGTCATAATTAAACCAGCGCCATGTATCAATATCTCTTTTTTTAAGAAAAATATTATTTACAATCAATTTTGGATTTGCTGAAAAGCGAACCCAACTGCATGTGTATGCATGGAGAACTACAAAAATTATAAAAAAATATAATGCTAGATTAATCTTTTTTAAATCTAGGAAACTAAAAAACGAATTAATTTTATAAAGAAAGATAAAAAACAAAACATTAAATACAAAAAGTATCTCTATTAAATAGTAGTCATGAACATCAAAAACCCAATACCAAAGAATGAGGTATGAAAATAAGGCACCTATAGACATAACTATTAACCATTTAAGAAAAGCGTTAATTGACCTAGAAAATAGTGCAACAACACCAAAAATTATAAGCGCAAAAACAATAACTCTGTGATACGCATAATTTATCATTGTATTTATTATATGCCAAAAAATTTCATTTCGCTTTTCAGCAGGTATTTCCCATATTGGACGAATTGTTGTTGAAAATAAGTGAGAATCATACTTAGTATTATAATAAATTGCATAATAATACCATGCAGCTACTAATGCTAAAGTAAGAATGAATGAGCCTGAAAGTAATGATATTTTTATTTTATATTTTCTCCAAAAGTAGTTATTATCAAAAAGTTCATAAAAAATAAATGCTCCAATAAAGGACATAAAAACCAATATGCTTGTTATCTTGATAAGTATTGCTAAAGTACTAAAAACAAAGAAGCCTATTAATCCATATAATTTATTATTTTGTAAAAATTGAAATACAAAAAAGCCAGCAATCAAATTTAAAGCAAATGAAATTGGATTAGGGATAAAATTGTGGGCATATCCAATAAGAATTGGCGATGAAAACATAAAAACGCTATATATAATTGTATATTTTTGTGATTTTAGATAATACTGTACTACTGTCGCAAATAAAATAATTCCTAACAAAAGAAGAACAAAACTTAATAAACGATACAAAAACTCATTTTGCCCTATTACAGACCATAGTTTCCCCATCAAAAAATATATAATTGGAAATTCAGACACCGCATTCCTGTTACCGTTTTCTAAAATAAGATTTGTTTTCGGTTCAAAAAAAGGCTCACCCTTCATGTAATTATAGGTAATTGACAAACAATCTGCTTTGCGCCACTCATGTATAGGCTTAGGCCCTTCAAAAAAATCAATATAGAAACCATATAAAAAAGTTAAAACTATCAATACTAACAATAATTTTAACCTCAAATTAATATCCTTTAGGAATCTAATCATATATTACTATTAAAGCGTTCTCGTTTTATCCAAAATTATTAAACTTTATCAAAAAGAAAGACCTTTTGGGTTATTTTTTATATTTCGCTAATTTATTTCATTCTAACTGGAAATTAAACCTATGATATGCTTAACCCAAAAAACGCTTTGTTTATAACTTAAATCTTCCATAGTAATCCTTACGCTTGCAAAAAATGTTTATATTTGGTGACAATAAGCCAAACTCCTCAAAATGATTGACGTAAAGTTAAGCATAGTAAACTCAAAGCCCGAGATATTCAGAATTATTAGGGTTGATGAAAATATCAACCTACAACTATTTCATGAGGTAATACAAGCAGCCTTTGAGTGGAGTAATATGCACTCACATTTTTACAATGCCGATAAGTCAATACTCAAGAATGAGGAAGAAATTTTATTGGGTAATGCATTGAACAAATGGGAGAGCCTTATCTATGTTTATGATCTGGCCGATTTTTGGACAATATCAATTTCGCTTCTTGCTACAAATTCAGGTGAGCTAAGCAAAAAACCCGTTTGCCTTCAAGGGCAGGGCAAATCGCCACCCGAGGATTCTGGGGGTATAATTAATTACTGTGAAGTACTTGAACTCCTTGCAAAACATAATAAGGGCGATAGACAATACCCTCTAATTGCCGACTGGCTTGGAGAAAATTACAACCCTAACGAGTTCAATTGCGAACAGGTAAACCTTAACTTTAAAAATCTAGTACTTTAGCCATATGGAGTACCGTGGCGACCCCTTGGTTTACCAAACGCTAAACGAATTAAGTATTCCATTTGAATACTACGAGCATCCTGAGGCTCCCACTGTTGAAATTGCCTCTAAATACTGGGAAGGGATAAATTCATCGCACTGCAAAAATCTCTTTTTCAGGAACCACAAAGGAAACAGGCACTACCTGGTAATTCTGGAATACCGTAAGATGCTGAACATTCATCAACTCGAAAAACTACTAAAACAAGGCAAGCTAACATTTGCCTCGTCCGAGCGTATGAAACGCTACCTGGGGTTAACGCCAGGTTCGGTATCGCCTTTTGGATTACTTCACGACACCTCTCGCCATGTGCATCTGTTTATCGACAGTGAACTAAAAAACACTCAACGACTTAGCTTTCACCCAAACCTAAATACTGCATCGCTGGTAATTCCAACCATCGATTTTTTCAGGTATCTCAACTGGGTTGGAAATACGTATGAGTTTATTGATTACGTAAATGAGCTGTAGCTATATTTGCCCAAATATACCAGGATAGACAATTCTTTGGCATGCTGTGCGCTGCCCAAGCATCTCTTTGTACCTATATCACTTTTTAATGTGATTCCTCGACTAGCTCGGAATGACAAGCAGAGTTGACAGTTGATGGTTGATAGTTGATAGTGAAAAAAAAAACAAGCACTACTCTCAATTTTCCCTTTAAACTGCACACTGTACACTGCACTCTTTTCAAAAGATCCTTCGCTGCACTCAGGATGACAAATGAAACTATTCGTATAAGTTGTTCGTTATTCGTGGGATACGACCTCACCCCAACCCTTTTCCCTGAGAGGGAATGGAACGGATGAAGCAGGCAGTGGCATAAAAGCCTGACCCGGCAATGGGTCGGGGGTGGAACGTGGCGGTGGGTCTAGTAAGCGATACCATATGAGTCACTCCGAAGGAGTGGCGAATAGTATCGCGTGGCAGTTCCACCCACGGGGTACCCATCGGGTCGGGCTTTTCAGCCTTGATTTTCTTTGGTTCTTTCTTGTATCAAGACAAGAAAGAACGTGTAAATAGCTCTTTGCCATGACTTCCCTTTGCGATGCAACGATTCGGTGTTGCTCTTTGGCAAATGCATAGCGTGCATCGCCAAATATTTTGAATACCACAATACCCAGGGTTAAAACCCTGGGCTAAGTTGATTTTTCATTACATGGCTAGCGGACGTTGTACGTTGTTCGTGAATCATTGTTCGTGAAAACTGAGATGGAACACAGATGACACGGACTAGGCAGATTTACACTGAGAAACATCGTGTAAACTCTGTGTAACACCGTGTTACATCGTGTAACTCTGTGATACCTATTTAGTTGTTGGTTTACAGTTGATAGAAAATTCAATAAAACACAGATAGTACAGATTAGGGTGGTTTACGCAGATTTTCACTAAACACTAAACACCAACCCTACTGTACACTGCACACTGAACCCAGTAAACTAATAATGAATTCCTTCGCTACACTCAGGATGACAAAGAGAGTTTTTTCAACTAAGCGACACTAATCCCTAAATATCCAACATCCATTATTGTATAGTACATGATTGAATCAGCTCACCCCACATAATTCCAGAAAGAGTATATACGGTAAACTGCTTTAATCCAAACATTACCCCATAAAAAAACCGCCTATACAGGCGGTTTTTTATAGTTCTATAAAATACTATCCGCATTTTGAGTGTCCACAGTTCTTACAAGTCAAACAACCCTCCTGGTAAATCAGCGACTCAGAACCACACTCAGGACACTTCTTGCCGGGTTTTGCCTTTGTTCCATCGGGTATATAACGGCGCAAGGAACGTTCAACACCAGCAATCCATGAGTTAATACTTTCGTTATCGAGCCTTAACGATGAAACCAGGTTAACCACATCGGGTATGGGCATTCCGTTTCGGAGTACACCCGATATCAGCTTGGCATAGTTCCAAAACTCCTTGTTGAACATGTGCGAAAGACCACCAATGGTGTTAGTATAGCCATACTTATCAACATACTGGAAATCGTAGCGGCTACCGTTTTCATCCTTTATCTTGATAATCCTACCCTTTGTTACTGCTTTGGGGATAGGCAGCACATCATCCTCGGTTCTACCAGTAAAAATCTCATACGGACGGCCATCGTAAAGTCCCACGAATGCAACCCAATCCTCATGGCTATTTTTAAACCTGATAACATCGCACTCCAGTACTGGCGGACGCTTGCTTGGGAATGCCGATGATGTAGCTTGTTCCTTCTCCTTTTTGTTGGTAACAAGTACGCCATCGCGTGATCCCTCGCGGTAAACAGTGCACCCTTTGCATCCGCTCTCCCAGGCTGTTTGGTAAACCTTTGCAACCATCTCCTCGGTAATATCTTCGGGGAGGTTAACTGTAACGCTAATGGAGTGGTCAACCCACTTTTGGATCATCCCTTGCATGCGAACCTTGCTAAGCCAGTCAACATCGTTGGATGTTGCCTTATAGTAGGGCGATTTCTGAACCAGTTCGCTTAGTTGCTCGTCGTCGTAATTCTTTACCTCTTCGGGGTTGTATCCATTCACTTCCATCCAAACCAGGAATTTATGGTGGAATACATTAAACTCCTCCCATGAATCGCCTACCTTATCAACAAACGACACCTTAACATTCTTATCGTTGGGGTTAACCTTACGGCGACGCTTATAGTAAGGCATAAAAACTGGCTCAATACCCGATGTGGTTTGAGTCATAAGGCTTGTGGTTCCGGTAGGAGCAATGGTTAGCAGGGCAATGTTTCTACGTCCATAAGTAGTCATCTCCTTGTATAATTCCTCATCTTCCGCTTTAATGCGATTAATGAATGGATTATCCTTCTCGCGCTGTGCATTGAAAATTGGGAATGCACCACGTTCCTTTGCGGTGTAAACCGATGAACGATATGCTTCCACCGCTAACGATTTGTGAACCTCAACCGCAAAATCGATTGCATCGTCAGAGCCATAGCGTAAGTTTAAAGCGGCCAACATATCGCCCTCAGCGGTTATACCAATGCCAGTTCTTCGTCCCTCAATGGTTTTCCTGCGGATCTTTAGCCATAGGTTCCGCTCAACCGATTTAATTTCATCATCCTCAGGGTCATTGGCTATCTTTTCAAGTATAGCATCAATTTTTTCGAGCTCAAGGTCAATTATATCGTCCATCATGCGCTGGGCTGCATGCACATGCTTCTTGAAAAGCTCAAAGTTGAAAGTTGCCTGGGGGGAGAATGGATTATCAACATAGCTATAAAGGTTGAGCGCCAGTAGGCGGCAGCTATCGTATGGGCAAAGGGGAATCTCACCGCATGGATTGGTCGATACGGTTTTGTAGCCCAAATCGGCATAGCAATCGGGAACTGATTCCCTGATAATGGTGTCCCAGAAAAGTATACCGGGCTCAGCCGATTTCCAAGCGTTATGTACAATCTTTTTCCAAAGCTCGCTAGCATTAATTTCCTGACGGAATTTTGGATTTGATGAGTCAATTGGATATTGCTGCACGTAAGGTTTCCCCTCAATGGCCGCGCGCATGAACTCATCGTCAATCTTTACTGAAACATTGGCACCAGTTATCTTTCCCTGCTCCATTTTGGCATCAATAAACTTTTCGGCATCGGGATGCTTGATGGAGATTGACAGCATAAGTGCGCCACGTCGACCGTCCTGAGCCACCTCGCGGGTTGAGTTGGAGTAGCGTTCCATAAAGGGAACTACTCCAGTTGATGTAAGTGCACTATTAAGCACCGGACTGCCCTTGGGGCGAATATGAGAAAGGTCGTGCCCCACGCCGCCACGGCGCTTCATGAGTTGAACTTGCTCCTCGTCAACCTTCATTATTCCACCGTACGAGTCGGCATTGTTATTACCAATTACAAAACAGTTTGATAGCGATGCAATCTGAAACTTGTTTCCAATACCTGTCATTGGCCCACCCTGGGGAACTATGTACTTAAAATCCTTAAGCAAGTGGTAAACCTCCTCCTCACTCATGGGGTTTGGGTACTTCCGCTCAATGCGTGCAATTTCGCGAGCCAGCCGCCAATGCATATCATCGGGGGTTAACTCATAAATTGTTCCGAACGAGTCCTTAAGGGCGTACTTACTCACCCAAACCTTTGCAGCCATCTCGTCGCCTTTGAAATACTTAATGCTTGCCTCATAGGCCTCCTCAAAGGTGTAAGTCTTTACCTTTTGCTTTGCTTGCTGTTCCATCAGGGAAATGTCTTTACTCATGGTTATATATTTTTTACTTTATTGACAAAAATTCCATATCACAGCTTTGGCTGTGAGTTGATTAAGCAATTTTTTGTTTTTGAAATTTTAATTACGAATTTATCGAATTGGGCTTACCCGAACCAAAAAAAAACGGTTGTAAATATTAACAACCGTTCATAGTTATTAACAGGATAAAATATTGAATCACTTGAAATTACTAGGGTTTCTGAGACTCAACACATTAAACCGCAGAGCCTGATAAAATGCGGAAAAGAAAAGAGGGCGAAGTTGCCTTCGCCCTCAATTTGGATGCCTCAATTAAAATTAATTACTTCTATTCCAGTTTACCTGATCCTGAGTAAGCTTTCCCTGTGAAACTGCTGCATCCTCCGCAGTCTTGACACGTTTGAATTCACCCGATTGTAATTGGAAAACACCAACATAGGTAACTGTTTTTAGGTCGTTCTGATAAACCTTTAAATAAATCCAGTAATATACTGGGAATCCAGAAATTTCAGAAACTGCATCAGGGAATTTTAAAGAGAGTAGTTTTGCTGCACCCTCCTCAAGTCGCTGCCAAGTTAGTGCAATCTTTTCACTTTCTGTACCAGTATCAAATCCTGGGATATTATATTGTGTACGTTTAGATAAACGTAAATCCCAGTTTGAATAGTAAGCGCTGGCTCCGTAGTAAAATTCATCATTGCCATAACTACTACCATAACTACGATCTAAATTTTGATAAACCCAGTTAACTAGGAGTTGATAATCGGCCGATACGGGTGTAAAATAAACAGTTGGATCATAAAACCATTTTGTGCCATCGTTTAGGAACTGATCATTTCTGGTTTCACGATATGAATTTTTTGTCCAATTACCATTGGAGTACTTATATTCATAAGCAAGAGCTTTGGTTTGGTTACTTTCCGAACGGAACGATACTACCTTGGCATCACCTTCAAGAGCAAACGGATACTTTAACTTGAGGAAAGGGATAACGTAAGCATCGGACTCGCTCGATGTTATATAGGTTTTACCCATAAGTGCGTAATCGTCAGCCTGGATGGCAATGTATTTATTTTCAGCAGTGGCCCAACTTGTGCCGTTGAACTTATAAACTTTCCAATACTTCTTAATATTTGTTTCACTCAATACAAAGGAAGATTTGATCTCAGAAACCTTAACATTATCAATTTGGTAAGTAGTAGTAACTTTGGGGTTAGCAGTAGTACGGCTATCGCCCTTGTATAAAAAGGCAATGTAAACTTTTTTCCCTTTAAAAGCACTAATATCTGCCTGGCCAGCATTTGCAAATGTTCCGTAACCACTCGTTGGCGTTTCAGGTAATGTAAAGTTTGAGGTTAAATCAACCCATGTTGCAGTACCAATTTGATTAAGGTCTCCAGTGTAATTAGAAGAAATTAAAACACTTAGGCATGTTGCATTCCAGTAACCTACATTTACATCAAAGGTAAGAATAGGGCTATTAGCGTCGGTTAAATCAATTTCTTTGGTAATCAAAAATACATCATTTTTCTCACCGGTATTATTTGAGGTAATTTGGGCATAATGATTATTACTATATAATCTGCAGTAGTATATCCCCTTAACGCTTCCAGTAACAGTATCCTTTTGAGTCCATCCATTTTCACCTATTGGTGTGTATGATGGTGATGGTGTATAAGTATGAGTCTCGAAATCTTCTTCAAAATACTTAAATTCAGCATTATCAATAGTAGGTTCGACTTCGGAGTAATTATACTCAACAAGCCTGTATGCATTGGTCGAGGCTCCCTCAAATTTTTTTAGTAAAACTTGAGGCATTCTTCCAATTGTAGATGGGGTGAAAGATTTAACAAATAAGGTGGAACTTTTCCAAACAGAATCCTTATACTCCTGTTCGCTAATAATATTGTTTGAATACAAATCAAGTATGTTTGCAGGAGTATTGTATTGAACATCATATTGAATGTTTGCTGAAGACCCCTTGCTTAGAGCAGGGAAATTTTTTGTCAATATGTCAGGTATATAATCCTTACCTGCAAAGCGCTCATTAAATGCTAGTTGTGTTTTAATTGCTTTAGCTAAAGTGCTATCGTCATAGGTTTGTGCATCATTTAATGCCAAATTACTTGCATTAGCATAATCTGCACTAACAAGTGTGTAGGTAATTACATCTTTGTATGGTTGCTTAGCATCGTCTAGTTTCTGATAGGTATCCTCCATAGGATCACAAGCCCACAGCAACGAGACACCAAGTAAAATTGCTACTATCTTTTTCATTATAAATCCTCCCAATTTTTAAAAGTTAATTCTTAAACCAGTTGACCAGGTTCTCCCAAAACCAAAGAATACATATGAAGTAAATTCATCGTGATTAGCGCCATCTGTAGCATCGGCAATATACTCAGTATTAAGCAAATTATTAACATTGCCATAAAGTGTAGCATTCAGATTTCCAATTTTGAAGCGATAGTTAGCATCAAGGTCTATGGTGTAATAATTTGGCATGCGCCAAGCATCTTGCTTTGAATCGGGAGTTGTTCTAGTAGTAGGGTCAAAATCGGCGTAGTTCTTAGCATACCAATTTACATCAGCTCCAATCTTTAACTTTGGAAGAACTTCATAGTTGCATGAAACAGCTGCTGAAACCTGTGCAGAATTTCCTACATGCACGTTTTTAATGTATGCATTATAAGTGCCAATAAGTTGTTGGTTGTCATCATAAAGTTTGAAATTAACATCATCGGACCAGCGGTAATCGCCCCAAGAGAACATACCCCTAATATCAAGTTTGGAAATTGGTTTAACAACGCCTTCAACTTCAACACCTTGATGCAATGCGTTAATACCTAGGATATTTGCAGTTTGCCCACTAAGACTTTTTACTAACCCTTTATCGAGCCACTGGGTATGGAATAAATTTACTTTTACATTGAAAATTCTTGAAGCATAGTTATACCCCAACTCGGCAGTAATAATACGTTCATACTTTACACCATCGTTAAATGTATTGGTATTATTCAAGAAGGAATTGCTAAAAATA
>Ga0208196_1001041_pt1 | contig 32052 bp, 25 predicted proteins | sample AD_JPNNA7_MetaG_FD_184443 | JGI IMG/M metagenome (GOLD analysis project Ga0208196, IMG submission 184443) | Active sludge microbial communities of municipal wastewater-treating anaerobic digesters from Japan - AD_JPNNA7_MetaG (SPAdes) (version 2) | ecosystem: Engineered > Bioreactor > Anaerobic...
CCTGTGGGGGCGTCTGGCCTTTGTCGACGAAGGGCTATTCCGGGGAGAAGGGGACATCGGCCGTGACGGAGATCCTGCTTAACGCCATATTACATCTATTTGCCATTCAGTCGGCCATGGCACCGCCGTCCTCCCGGGGGCTCGTCCGAGAGAAGGTGGCGGCCTATCTCGGCGATCACCTGGGGTTGGAAGATCTTCGCCCCTACCTAGATCTCTTTGACATGACGTTGGAGATGCACGGAGAGAGCCCCCGGGAGGATCTCCGGGGGCATGTCTGGGCGGTGGCCGAAGGGCTGCGTTCGCGCCTGCCCCGTCGGGAGCAGTTCGTAGTGTTGGCGCGCTTCGTGGAGATCTCGGGGCGCTGCGCCTCGGGGGAGGGCCCCGAAAGCTCGGCCCCCGGGGAAGAGGATCGCTTGGATGGCGATGTGGCGCGGGCCCTGGGTATCTCGGAAACCTTTGTGGAGGACGTGCGCGCCCTTTGCGGCGATCCCCTTGGCGAGGGGGCTCGGGGGGAGAACTTCCTGTCTCTCCTCCCCGAGGGGGTGCTTCCGAAGGCGGAGCTCGGTCGAAGCCTATTGCGCCCGGGATTCGGAGGGGGCTTCGTGGTGTTGCGCTCCGAAGACCCGGGGGTCTGGTTCCTCCGCGCGTCGGAGGGAGAGCCGACCTTCCTCGACAACGTCCCCCTGGCGCCGTCCGTCCTGTACCAGCTGAAACCAGGGTCCGTCCTTTCCAATTCCCGGAGGGACCGGATTTACTTCGCCGAGATTGCGGCGGCGTTTGTCAGGCCTGGGCGAGACCGCCTCATCATCTTCGAGGGAGAGCACTTGGAATTCCGTTATCCCGGCAGCGCCGACGTGGGGTTACACGATTTCAGCTTCTCCATGGAGGGAGGGCAGATGGGGGCGATCATGGGGGGCAGCGGCGCCGGAAAGTCGACGCTGTTGGGGGTCCTCACCGGATGCCTTCCCCTGAAAGGGGGTCGGCTCCTCATAAACGGCCTCGACGTCGCCGAGCACGCCGCCTCGCTGGAGGGGGTCGTGGGTTACGTCCCCCAGGACGATCTTCTCTTCGACGACCTGACGGTGTTCGAAAACCTCTACTACAGCGCTCGTCTCTGTCTGGCCCACCGGAGCGGTGAAGAGATCCGCCTAAGGTGCGAGGAGCTCCTTTCGGAGCTAAACCAGAGCGGCACGCGGGACATCAAGGTGGGCAATCCCCTGGAAAAAACCATCAGCGGGGGTCAGCGGAAGCGCCTGAACATCGCCCTGGAGCTCATTCGCGAACCTTCCATCCTCCTTTTGGATGAGCCCACGAGTGGCCTTTCCTCGGCGGACTCCCGGACCGTCCTGGGGCTCCTCAAGGCCCAGGCCGCCAAGGGACGCCTCGTTTTAGCGGTGGTCCACCAGCCTTCCGGCGAGATCTTTAAGCTGTTTGATCGGCTATGGATCTTCGACGAGGGGGGGCGCCCCATCTACGACGGCCCCCCATTGGGTGCCCTGCTTCACTTCCGTACGGCCTCCTATCGAGCGGGAAGCGAAGAGTACGCCTGTCCGCACTGCGGGGCGGTGAACCCCGAGCAGCTCTTTGAGATCATCGAAGAAAAATGCGTCGACGACGACGGATTCCCCACGAAGGAACGTCGGGTCTCCGCCGAAGAGTGGCACCGCTTGTACCTTCTGTCGTCCCCTCCCCTCCCGGAGCGCCGGGAAAGGCCTTCGGCTCCCGAGGAGGGCCGTCTGGAGCGCCCATCTCCCCTCGGGCAGTTTGTCCTGTTTTTCGTCAGGAACTTCAGGAGCCGGGCGGCCAACAGGGGATACCTCATGGTGAACCTGTGGGAACCCCCCCTCTTGGCCCTCCTCGCGGGGGCGCTCTTTCGCGGGGCCTGGGGGGGAGAGTATGTTTTCCGAGAAAACACGAATCTTTCAGGTTATTTTTTCATGAGCGTAGTCATCGCCGCCTTCCTGGGGCTTTCCATCAGCTCGGAAGAGATAAATAAAGACCGGAAGATTCTGGAGCGGGAGCGCCTTTTGAACCTGAGCTGGGGGGCCTATACCGCCTCCAAGGTGCTCCACCTGGCCCTCGTTTCGGCCTTTCAGACGGGGGTCTTCGTGTTGCTGGGGCATACGATCCTGGAGATCCCCGACATGTATCTCCTTTCCTGGGGGGTGCTCTGGAGCACGAGCTGCTGCACCTGTATGCTCGGCCTCAACATTTCGGCGGCCCTCAAGTCCACTGTGGCGATTTACATCCTCATCCCCATCCTCCTCGTGCCTCAGATCATGCTGGGGGGGCCCACCATCCCCTACGACGAACTCATCCGCAAGGACGCAGGGAACCGCCTCGTCCCCCTGGTGGCGGAGTTCATGCCCACGCGCTGGGGGTATGAGGCCCTCTTGGTGGCGCATTACACCCAGAATCGCTTTAACGTCAACTTTGTCGACGACGACAACGTCGTCCGGTGGGCCGAATTCCTCGAGGGAAGCTATCTGCCCGAGGTCCGAGGGCTGGCGAGCTATCCCTTCTTGACCCCCCCGGCGGGCGAGCCGAAGGAGCTCCGGCGCCAGCGAGTGGCCCAGAGGCTCACGGCCTTGGGCCACGAGCTCCGCTACCTGGAACGCTACTCGGGCGTCGCCCCAGCCCTGGAAGACGCCAGCCTCGACGTCGAGACCTATTCCAGGGATGTCCAGCGGCGGGTGGGGGGCTATCTGAGCCGGGTGGAGGCCTCCATAAAGGCCCTCCGGGAGGAATCGGCCCAGCGGAGGCGTGCCACGGAGGATCGGATGCGCGCCACCCTGGGGCACCAGGGGTTCGAAGAGCTAAAAAATCGCCACTTCAACAAGGAAGTGGCGAAGTTGGCCCTGGGGGTGGCTCTGGTGGACAGCGTGGTGCTTTCGGGGAGTCGATTGGTACCCCAGGTCCTTCCCATCGCCTGGGCCCCCGAAAACCGATGGGGAAGGGCGCATTTTTTGGCCCCCTTCAAGCGCCTGGGTCCCATCGTCGTGGCGACTCCCCTCTTTGACGTGGGGATGCTGTGGGTCATGGCCCTTCTGCTCTACATCGCCCTCTGGGGTAGGGGGCTGGTCCGGCGGGGATCCCTGGGGAGAAGGGGACTCAGGCAGAGGTAGGGGCCCTGCCGTCATCCCCCCAAAAGGATCCCCGCCCCCAGGGCCAAGGTCCCCACGGCGACCATGAGCTTAAGGGGATTGACATTCCACCGAGCCAGCACGAAGGTGGAGAGGGCCAGGATGGCATACTCCCAAGGGTTATCCAGGATCTCGCGCCCCAGGGCCCATCCCCCGGCGAAAATGAGGCCGATGGCCACAGGGGCGAGGCCCCGCTCGACGGCGCCGCGCCAGGGGGCGTCTTTTGCCCGGTCCCATTGCCGAGCGAGGGCGTACACCAGGGCGGAGCAGGGGCCGAAGGTGGCGATGGTCGAGACCAGGGCTCCTCCCAGCCCTCCCGCCGCAAGGCCCAGCAGGGTGACGATCATCATGCTGGGGCCTGGAATGGCTTGGGATATGGCGTACATGCCGCTGAACTCCTCCGCCGTTACCCAGCCGTGCAGATCCACCACGAGGCGTTGTATTTCCGCGATGATGGTGTTCCCCCCCCCGAAGGCCATGAGCGACAGGGGGAGAAAGACCTGGGCGATGGCCCCGAGGAGAGCCATCAGGGGGCTTTCCTTTCGGCCGTTCGCCAGTGGAGCGCCACGGAAAGGGGGATTAGCGCCACCAGGACCGGCAGCAGGGGCCATTTCATGGGGCCGATGGCGACGAAGGACGCCCCAGCCACGAGGAGGGTGGCCGGATGCCAGGGGAGGCGTCGGGATATGGAGAATCCCGTGGCCAGGGTCATGCCGATGGAGGTGGCCGTCAGCGCCGAAAGGACCAGGCTCACCAGGGGGTTTTGGGAGAAGGAGAGATAGGCCATGCCGAAGGCCACAGCGATGGCCAAGGGGAGGGCCAAAAGGCCCGTAAGGGCCGCCAAGGCCCCCGGGGCGCCCCGGAGCGTGGTGCCGACGAAGACGGCCAGATTGACCTGGTTGGCCCCGGGGAGGATGCGGCTGAAGGTGAGCGCCGACAGGAAGGCCTCGTCGGAAAGCCATCGCTTTTCTTCCACGATGATCTGGCGGGCCCAGGCCGAGAGCCCTCCTCCGAAGGACGATAGGGCTATTTTTAGGTACGCCAGGGCGATTTCCCGGAGGGAAGGGGGCGCGGGGGGTTCGTCGAAGCCCTGGAGGTCATTCTTCCACGTCATCGTCGGGCCCCAATCTGACCGTCAACTCGTCCTCTTCCTCCGGCGCCGGAAGTACGGAGACGGGGTCGGGGGGGTCGTAGGGAGTCCCCTGGTCCCAGTCCTGGTCGAAGAGGCTTGAAAAGCGTTTCACCGCCGCGCCGCCATTTAGGAGGATGCCCAATTCTCGGCGCAGGTCGAAGGCGCTACGGTCGATGTTCATCGATCCCAGGCAGGCGACCTTTTTGTCCGCGATCAGGAGCTTGGCGTGCAGTCGCAAAGTTTTTTTCTGGCGTCGGATCTTGGCCCCGAAGGGCTTGAGGATCCGGAGGGAGGAGAAGGTGTCGGGCATGTCGAAATCGGAGATCCCGGACTTGCCCCCGCAGAGGATGCGCACCTCCACCCCCCGGCGACAGGCGAGGACCAGTCGGTCCAAGATCGTGGCATCGACGAACTTGGGGTGCTGAACGTAGAGATCCTTCTTGGCTCGATCGATGAAGTGAGCCATGAGGGCCCGGGAGTTCCCCTTGCTCCAGACCAGCGGCGTGTCGGGGGCGGGGTTGAATCCCGCCCGGCGCCAGTCGGCGGCGAAACAGGCCACGATGTCCGCGATGGCGGCGATGTCGTCGATGATTACCCCGTAGTCCCGCATGCTCTCAAAGGTCCTGGAGGTGAAATTGAATGTGGCCACCAGGGCCCAGGTGGAATCCACCACCATGGATTTTTCGTGGGATACGTAGTAGTTGGGGTTGGCCCAACGGACCATCACGTCGTTTGACTTCAGGGTCGAGAAGGTGGCGTCATTGGCCCGAGACCCCGAAGAGCGGCGGGCGTTCAGCATGACGCGGACGTCGACTCCCCGGCGCCGGGCCGCCAGGAGGGCCCCTAGCAGCTCCGGGTCATCGAAGGTAAACTGCTTTATGAGGATGGACCGGGAGGAGGAGTTGATCAACTCCAACAGGGGCCCTCGGCCGTCGTCGGGGATCACGATGGGCCTCGCCGAAAAGGTTCGGGCCAGGCGCTGGTCGATGTCCCCCGAGGGGAAGGCGGGCTCTGGCGAATTCGGGGGAAGTGGTTGGTTCTTTCCGTCTTTTTTTGCCATAAATGCACCTCCAGCGAGGGGTTCTTTCGGGTCGCCGGAGGCGACTCGAAGAGAGAGCCGCACCTCGGCCCGAAGGGGAGCTTCCGTCGGGGCGGGAAGGGGCGGCCGAAGGGCGATCTTTCCCCGGAGATTATGCCGTTTCGGGGGGATCCTGTCAAAGATCGGGGGGCTCGGGGCGCGGGACCGGAAGGTGAGGGGGGCGGGAAGGCCCCCACAGTAAAAAGTGAAGAGGAGAAAGGAGGGGATCGGAGGTGGCCATGGCAGATCTTCTGGCGTCGGCCCGGGGAGAGCGCCCCGCCGACCTGGTGCTTCGGGGAGCGCGAGTGGCCAACGTCTTCACCCTGGAGTACGAAGAGGTGGACGTGGCGGTGTCGGGGGAGCGGATCGTGGGGGTGGGCCCGGGATACCGGGGGATGCGGGAGGAAGACCTCTCCGGCTTGGTGCTCGTTCCGGGTTTTTTCGATGCTCACTGCCACATCGAAAGCACCATGCTCACTCCGGCGGGCTTTTCGGAGCTGGCGGTGCTTCGGGGTACCACGGCGGTGGGGGCCGATCCCCACGAGATCGCCAACACCTGCGGCCTGGCCGGGGTGGCCTACATGTGGAAAGAGGGGCTGGGGTGCCCCGTGGATATGTTTTTCACGGCGCCTTCCTGTGTCCCCGCCTCCCCCTTCGAGACGTCCCGGGAGACCTTTGACGCAGCGGCGGTGGGAGAGATGTTCTCTCGGGGGTGGTGCGATTCTCTGGGGGAGGTGATGAACTACCCCGCCGTGACGGGGGGAGACCCCTCTCTGTGGGGTATCCTCCAGGCCGCGTCGGGGCGGGTTAAATCGGGTCATGCCCCTCAGTTGTCCGGCCAAGAGCTCGGTGCCTACCTGCTGAGCGGGTGCGACTCGGACCACGAGAGCGTAACCTTGGAAGAGGGGCTGGAAAAGCTCCGCCGGGGCATGGGGATCATGATCCGGGAAGGGGCCACGGAGCATAACCTCGAAGCCTTGGCCCCCCTGGTGAGGGGGCGCCCCGCCCTCTGGGATCGGTGCATGATGGTGAGCGACGACCTGACGGCGCGCTATTTGATGGACCGGGGTCACATGGACGAGAAAATACGCCTCGCCGGGGTCCAGGGGATCGATCCCCTGGGGGCCCTCCGCATGGTTACCCTCACGCCCGCCCGCTATTTTGGCCACCGAGATCGGGGGGGCGTGGCGCCGGGATACCTGGCGGATCTGGTGGCGGTGGGGTCTTTGGAGCGCTGCGACGTGCGGCGGGTTTGGAAGGGCGGCCGTCTGGTGGTCACCGATGGGCGCCTCGTGGGGGGGCCCGTGCCTCGTATGATCCCTCCCAAACCTTTGGGGGAAGTGGTTTCGGTGCCCGAGGAAGGAGCCTTTCGCCTTCCGGTACCTCCGGGGGCCCGGATCCGGGCGATGGGCCTAAGGCCGGGACAGGTGGTGACGGATCATCTGGTCCTGACGCCCTCCATGCGGGACGGAGAGGCCGTGGCGGACCCAGCGCGAGATCTGGCCCTCATGATGGTGCTGGAGAAAAATCGGGGCACGGGGCGTCACGCCCTGGGGTTCGTGAGGGGATTGGGGCTCCAGGAGGGGGCTCTGGGATCTTCGGTGGCCCACGACGCCCACAACTTCGTGGCGGTGGGAATGGACGGCTTGTCGATGCGGACGGCCTTGAAAGCCCTGGTTTCTGCGGGCGGAGGGATCGTGGCCACCCGGGGAGATCGCGTGGAGGCCTTCCTGGAGCTTCCTGTGGGGGGACTCATGAACCCGGGATCTCCGGGGGACGTGGCCCGGGGGCTGGAGAGGGTCGAAGACGCCGCCACCCGCCTGGGGACCTCCCTGCCCCATCCTTTCATGGCGTTGAGTTTCCTATCTCTTTCGGTGATCCCCGAGCTGAAGCTCACCGACCAGGGATACGTGGATCTGGGGCGCGGAGGGATCCAAACGCTCTTCGTGGAATGAGGAAAGGCCCCCACCGGGCCCCATGCCTCGGTTGTCTTCGGGGGGCATGACGACGGGGGAGGGGCGCTGCGGGGGAGGGCGCCGGAGGAATCGGGGCCTTCGGCGAAACTCCCCGGGCACCCGGGGGACGGCGAGACGTTTTATTTCGGTGTTTTGGCCATGGGAGCGCCCACGAAGGGGCGAAGTCCGGAGGAGTTCCGGAAAAAATCCAAAAAGGAGGAATGGCCATGCGAGATTGGCTCGAAAACCGTTTCCAGATCAAGGCGGCGGGCAGTGACATAAAAACCGAAGTTTTAGCGGGAGTCACCACGTTTATGACCATGGCGTACATCATCTTTGTGAACCCGAACATCCTGTCAAACGCGGGCATGCCTCTGGGCCCCCTCATGGTGGCCACCTGTCTGGCGAGCTCCCTGGCCACCTTTTGCATGGCCTTTCTGGCCAACTATCCCATCGCCCTGGCCCCCGGTATGGGGCTCAACGCCTTTTTCGCCTTCGGCGTGGTGCTCGGCATGGGGCTCTCCTGGCAGGTGGCCCTAGCGGCGATCTTCGTGGAGGGGGTGCTTTTCATCATCCTCACCATGACCAAGCTCCGGGAGAGCGTGGTAAATGACATCCCCAAGTCCCTGAAGATCGGCATTTCCACGGGAATAGGTTTTTTCATCGTCTTCATCGGCCTTCAGAACGCCGGGATCATCGTGCGAAATGACGCCGTCCTCGTGGGGCTGGGAAACCTCAAAAGCCCTCCGGTGCTCCTGGCTTTTTTGGGGTTCTTCCTTATGGTGGCGTTGGAAGCCCGTAAGATTCGAGGCTCCATCCTCTGGGGCATCCTGACGGTGTCGGCGGTGGCCATGGCGCTGGGGGTGGTGAAGACCCCCGAGGCCATCGTCTCCCTGCCCCCGTCCCTGGGACCCATCTTCATGAAGATGGACTTTTCCGGCCTGATGAGTCCGAACTTCTGGATCGTCATGTTTTCGTTCTTCTTCGTGGACTTCTTTGACACCGTGGGGACCCTGGTGGGAGTCACCAGTCGGGTGGGAATGCTGGACGCCCAGGGACGCCTTCCCCGGGCCCGGGAGGCCCTGCTTTCCGATGCCATCGGCACGGTGGCCGGGGCGATGTTGGGGACCTCCACGGTGACTTCCTATGTCGAAAGCGCCAGCGGCGTGGAGCAGGGGGGGCGGACGGGGCTCACGGCCCTGGTCACCGCCGTGCTCTTCATGGGGGCCCTGTTCTTCTCCCCTCTGGTGGCGGTGGTGCCCTCCTGCGCCACGGCTCCTGCGCTGGTAATGGTGGGCATCTTCATGATGATGGGATTGAAGGAGCTGGATTTCGGCGATTGGACCGACCTGGTGCCCGCCTGCGTGGCGATCTTCGTCATGCCCCTATCCTACAGCATCGCCCACGGCATCGAGTTTGGCATCGTCTCCTTTGTGGTGCTTAAGATCATCACGGGGCGTCATCGGGACGTGAGCCCTCTGATGGTGGGGCTGGCCTTGCTCTTCGTGGCCAAGGAAGCGTTTTTCTAAAGGCATGAAGGGATATAGGAAGCCTCTGGGTTTTTTCCGTGATTTTTGTGCCTGGAAGGGGTCTGGGGGGCGAAGGGGGCGTCGGAAAACGCCCCGGACATGTGATAGAATGGGCGATCTTTAGATCGGTGGGGGCCGCCTCGGCCCCTCGGGGGGTTTCGGAGGGCGTGGCGGCGATGGGGTTCCTTTGTCATGGGGCTGGCGACGGAAGGGAGGGGATGCCATCCCATGGAGGGAGGCATTTTACGCTTAAAAAATCTGAGGCGTCTTGGAAAGAGGGAAGATCGTGGTGCTAAAAAAGCCTGGATACCGAACGACCGTTCTGGGAGTGTTGCTGTTGGTTCTGTCGGCCTTTCTTTCGTCGGGCTGCGGCTCGTCGGAATCATCTAGGGGAGGGGTCCCTTCGGGGTATCCCATTGACTCTCGGGTGGCGACGACGGTCGTTCGGACCGTGGTTCCCGATGAGATCTACCAGAGCGCGGACAAAATTTTCCCCTACGAGGTGCCTAGATACGCTGAAAACGGCTATGGGGCGTGGCACTACGGCCCCGGGGCGCCCCTGACCAAGCGCCTTGACCTCATGCCGACGGGATATCAAGATGGGGCTGCCGTCCCTGGAGGGCGGTTGCTCCACTTCTTTACCATTACCGACGTTCACATCTCCGACAAAGAATCCCCCAGCCAGGCCATCTACTATGGCTACAAAGGGGGCCTCTCTTCGGCCTACTCCCCGGTGATGCTGTGCACGACCCAGGTCTTGGACGCCGTGGTGCAAACGGCCAACGCCCTACACGGCCAGAAGCCCTTCGACTTTGCCCTGTCCCTGGGGGATATCTGCAACAACACCCAGTACAACGAACTCCGTTGGTATATCGATGTCCTCGACGGAGGCGCCATCAACCCCGATTCCGGGGTGAAAGACGACCCGGTGCCAGGGCCCCTGAACGACTACCAGGACCCCTACCGGGCTCCGGGGCTTATCCCGTCGATCCCCTGGTACCAGACCCTGGGAAACCACGATCACTTCTGGATCGGGTCTTCTCCAGTGAACGATTATCTCCGTCAGATCTACACGGGAGACACCGTGATGGCCCTGGGAACCTGGCAGGAGGTGTTTTACCTGCCCGAGGGCGTCACTAAGCGGGATTACTACATGGGGGCCATCGATGGCCGAACGGTGGATGGCACGGTCTTCGGCGCCGGAGCCTCGCGGGATTTCGCCACCGCCCCGAAGATCCCGGCCGCCGACGGGAACCGCCGTTCCCTCCTGAGGAGGGAGTGGCTGGCCGAGTTCTTCAAAACCACGGGGAACCCCGTGGGGCACGGATTTCCCCGGTCCTCCATCGAAACGGGATTTGCCTGCTATAGCTTCGAACCCCGGCCGGACGTCCCCCTCAAGGTCATCGTACTGGACGACACCCAGAGGGAAGACGACGTCTTTGACCAGGGCTACGGGCACGGCTCCCTGGATAAGGAGCGCTACGACTGGCTGGTAAAGGAGCTGGACGAAGGGCAGGCCCAAGGAAAGCTCATGGTCATCGCGGCCCATATTCCCATCGGGGTGTGCCCCCCGGGGGCCCTGGACGGGTGGTGGGCCAAGGCTTATATCTCCGAGGACCAGCTTTTCGCCACGCTCCACAAGTACCCGAACCTCCTCCTTTGGCTGGCGGGACATCGCCATGTCAACGCCATCACCGCCTTTCCTTCCCCCGACCCGAACCATCCGGAGCTCGGTTTCTGGCAGGTGGAGACGGCGTCCCTGAGGGATTTTCCACAGCAGTTTAGGACCTTCGAAGTGGTCTGTAACAGCGACCGCACCGTCTCGGTCTTGGCCACCGCTGTGGATCCCGCCGTTCGGGAAGGAACCCCGGCCGCCCTGTCGCGCACCTATGGCGTGGCGGCTCAGCAGCTTTTTAAAAACGATCTCCCCTACCTTCCCACGGGGGTTTCCAACGCGGAACTGGTCAAACCCCTGAGCCCGGCCATGCAGGCCAAGCTGGCGCCCTGGAGCGATCTTCAGGGAAAATAAACCCCATGGCCCAAGAGCCCCCCGGAGAAAGGGAGGACCGGTGGCAAAGTAAATAGCGAGCCGGGGCCCTGAAGGGGCCCCGGCTTTGTGCGTCGTCGCGGGCGCAGAAAGGTTGACGAAGAGGCCTTTGCCCGGGGTCTTTTGAGTCTTCCGGGGGACCTTTTCCAGAAGTCGGAAGGGTCCTTAGGGCCTTTCGTCCGGTCGGGGCCGGGGGGAGGGAGACCCTGGGCGGTCCATCGAAAGGGTCTCCTCTTTAGGCGGGGGCGAAGGCGCCCCGGTCCAGGGCACGATGGCCCCGGAGGGGGGCACGACGGGGGCGGGGGGCGCCATGGGCTGGGGGGCTTGAAGGCGCTCCATCTTGGCTTCCGGCCCCACGAGGAGGGGAATCTCCACCCCCAGGGCCACGGCGTGCCTAGAGGCTCCGTCCCGGGGAGGAATGGGATTTTGGGCCGCAGGCGCCGCCTTGGGCAGGGATTTTTTTTGCCTTCGGGGATCCCAGATGGGCAGGGCGTCCCCCCGGGAGTGGGCCATGAGGACCCGGGAGAGCTCGGGGTACCCCGGGGCCAGGGCCAGCGTTTGTCCGTAGGCGACCTGGGCTTCCTCCAGGTCTCCCCGAAGCTCCGCCACCTTTCCCAGGAGGTACCAGACGTGGGGGTTTTCCCGGTCCTCCGCCAACATGCGCTGTAAAAGCTCTCGGGCCTGAGAGTACCGTCCGGTCGCCACCAGGAATTCACTCCGGCGCCACAGGTCCCGGTGGTCAACCCTTTCCTGGGACAGGGGCGCGGCTTCTGCGGCTTCGGTGACGGCGGAGGATCCCTGGGCATTCAAAGGGACGGCCGTCCACAGGAGCGCCCCTCCAGCCATCAGCAACAAAGCGACGGATCTCATCTACCACTCCCCCTTTCTGGGAGAAAAAAGAGGCATGATGACCAGATCTCGGAGCTGGATGGGGTCGTTTTCGTCCTCTTCCACCACGGTCACCGCCGCTTCTCGAGGCTTCAGGAAATCCACCCTCACCTTGCCCACCAGACGCGGCATGACCACCACGGGGTTTTCCGGATCGACGGTGATATAGGTATCGCTTCGCCCCACGGCGAGGAGATCTCCCACCTTCAGCGAGTCGAATTTTCCCAAGGAGACGATGTACCGAGGGCGCTCCCGGGTGGAATCGGCCATGGGCGACACCAGGCGACCCACGACCGCGTATCCCGTATACCCCCGGAAGATATCGTCCCGGGCCCTGCGGGCCGCGTTTTGAAAGGCGATCCAAAAGGGACTTTTCTCGAAAGAGGCCCATATCAGGGCCGGATCGTCGGGTTTTTGTCGGAACTCGGGAGTCCACCTCGAGCTTTTCCCGTCGATCACCGTGCGATAGCGCTCCTGCCCCGTGGTGCCATCATAGACCACCATGCGCAGGGATACGATGCCTCGTTCCGCCGTGCCCAGGCCTTCTCGGCGCCGGGGCTCGAAGCGGTAGATTTCCAGATCCACCGCCAGATCCCCCTCGCGCCTTTGCCCCGAGAGCCAGGGTTCCCGATCTCCTTCCCGCACCTCCACCAGAGGGGCGTCTTTGAGGATCTGGCGAAAGAACTTTCCCAGTTTGTCCGGGAGGATGTCTCCGGGGTAGTATTTGCTCTCCCAGACCCCCTGGTCCGTCGCGTTCCGTACGGGAAAGACCACCACCGTCATCCCCGATCGGGGGGTCGTATGGGCCGCCGCTGGCGTCCCCAGGGGGGCGACGAGAGAGATCACGGCCCACCCCAGGGCCCAGGCAATATAGAGGCTTTTTTTCATGGAAAAAATCTCCTTCCGATGGGTCCTTTTTGTGCGGCCTTGCCCCGCATTGGCAGTATCGGCGGAAAAGGGAAAGGTCAAGACCCCTCCGAGGGGCAGGGGGGCTGGCGATTTTTCGGAGAGGACCACCTGGAGGCCCCGAGGTCGACCTTCCGGTCTTAGGGCTACGTCGAAGGCTCCATGTGCGAGGCCACGGCCTGAAAAAAGGGGTCGAGCTCCCCGTCCACGAAGAGATGGACGCGTGACCGGGGTAGGTCGTGGGAGAAGAGCTCTCCTTTGTTGACCACCACGATCTTTCCGGGACAGAGGGCGGGGATCATGGCGGCGGGCCTGACGGCGAGGGCGGTGCCGAGAACCAGCATGAGATCCGCTTCCTCGGCCAGTCGCTCGCTTTCTTCCATGTGATTCACCGCCTCTCCAAAAAAGACCACGTCGGGCTTTAGGACACCGCGACAGGACTCACAACGGGGAATTTCTTCTCGAAGAGTCTTGACCACGCTGATCTGGTAGTCGTAGGTGGTGCGGCATCGGGTGCAGTGCGAGCCCCAGACGCTGCCGTGGACTTCGAGCACCCGGCGGGAGCCCCCCCGTTGGTGCAGGGCGTCGATATTCTGGGTGACCACGCCCTGGAGTCGCCCCCGCCGCTCTTCCTGGGCCAAAAATCGGTGGGTGAACGTGGGTTCCACATCCTTCAGGATCCGGAGGAACTCCCTATGAAACTTGTAAAAAATCGAAGGATCTCTCCGGAAGGTCTCGATGTCGAAAATTTCTTCGGGATTTTCCAGGCCCGCCCTCTGGTAGATTCCATCGGGGCCCCTAAAATCGGGAAGCCCGGCGGCGGTGGAGATCCCGGCTCCGGTGAAGGCCACCACCCGGCGGGATTGGGACAGAAGGTGGGCGAGTTCGAGCGCGCTTTCCTGGAAGTCAGACATGGTAACGTCCTCCTTTCTCTCTCACGAAAGAGGCTTCCCCCTGCGGGGTCGCTCCTCTGGGGGCGTCGGTCCCTCGGGGATGGAGTGACGACGACTTCCCCTAAGATACCCCAAAATCACCCTTTCGGTGAAGCCTCTTTCGGCGATCCTCAAGAGTCCTTCCCCGCTTTCCCGGCCTTCCGGGGGCCCTCGTCCGGGAAATGGGCGGTGGTGGGCGAAGGGGACGGGCCTTTCGAAAGATGGGCTTTCCCGTCCGGGGGAATAGACGATCCTTTCCATGCTACAATGGGCGGGAGCTTCGGGAGCCTTCCTCCTGAGGAGTACGGCGGTGGCAAGGAGGAGAAAATGACGACAGATTACGATGTTATTGTGGTCGGAGCGGGGCCGGCGGGGCTTTTTGCCTCCCAAGAGTTGACTTCCCAGGGGTATCGGGTGGCCCTGATGGACAAGGGGCGCCCCTTGGACGCCCGGGGATGCCCCCTCAAAGAGGGTCGGTCTTCCCGCTGCCTCCACTGCCGTCCCTGCGGTGTCATCTGCGGTTGGGGCGGGGCGGGGGCCTTCAGCGATGGCAAGTTGACCCTTACCCCGGAGTTCGGAGGAAACCTGGAGCGTTACGTGGGGCGACAAAGGCTTTTGTCCCTTCTGGAGGAAGTGGATGCCCTGTGGCTGAAGTACGGCGCCGATGCTCCGGTCTTCGAGCCCGAGGCCTCCTTTGCGGGGGACGTGGTCCGGCGGGGGCGGGTGGCGGGGCTCCAGATCATCCCGGCCCGGATCCGTCACATCGGCACGGACAAGTCCAAGGTCGTCCTGGGGCACCTATACGAAGAGCTGGCGACACGGTGCGACATTTTCCTGGGGACCGAAGTGGCCTCGGTGCTGGTGGAAGGGGGGAGGGCCCGGGGAATTCGCCTGGCCAGTGGCAAAGAGCTCCGGAGCCGGGGAGTCCTGGTGGCCCCGGGACGCGAGGGGGCCCCCTGGATGGAGCGCCTGGCCCGGGAGGTAAACCTGGAAGTGGACGCCCTTCCGGTGGACATCGGCGTGCGGGTGGAAATTCCCCGGGAGTGGGCCGATCCCCTCACCGAGGAGTTCTACGAGGTCAAGGCTCTTTTCAACGCTCCCACCTTTGACGATCGGGTGCGGACCTTTTGCATGTGCCCCGGAGGAGAGGTGGTGACGGAGTACCAGAGCGACAGCCAAGTGTTGGTGGTGAATGGCCACAGCAACCGGGACACCAAGACGGAGAACACCAATTTTGCCCTGCTGGTGAGCACGGAGTTTACAAAACCTTTTCACGACCCCAACGGCTACGGCACCCACATCGCCCGTTTGGCGAACATGCTGGGGGGAGGGGTCCTCGTGCAACGCCTCGGCGACCTCAAGGCTGGCCGTCGCTCCACCGAGGAGCGGATCCGCCGTGGCCTCGTGCGCCCCACGCTCAAGGACGCGGAGCCGGGAGACCTGGCCTTCGTGCTTCCCCACCGCCATCTGACGGACCTACTGGAGATGATCCGAGCCCTGGATAGCATCATCCCCGGCATCGACGGACCCCACACCCTCCTTTACGGCGTGGAGGTCAAGTTCTACAGCCTGCGCCTGGCGTTGGACGAAAGCCTTCAAAGCTCCATTCCCGGCTTTTTCGCCGCCGGAGACGGGGCAGGGGTGACCCGGGGCGTCATCCAGGCCTCCGCCAGCGGTCTTGTGGCGGCTCGGTCGCTTAAGACCTACATCGAGGGGATGGGGGCTTGACACGGAGGGCAGGAGGGGTAAAATCTTTTCTGAAAGCGTTTTTGTTTAGCGAGCTCCTGGGGCTCGCCATTCTGTAGGGAGGTGTTTTTAATGCTAGACCAGAAGCTTTACAAAGAGTTGAACGACCAGATCAATGCGGAGCTCCACTCGTCCTATCTGTACCTGTCTATGGCCTCTTGGTTTGAGTCCGAGAACCTGAAGGGCATGGCGAAGTGGATGCATGCCCAGGCAGAAGAAGAAAAAGTGCACGCCATGAAGTTCTATCACTTCATCGAAGAGCGCCGGGCCAAGGTGGAGCTCACCGCCATCGAGGGTCCCAAGACATCCTGGAACTCTCCGCTGCATGCCTTCGAGGACGCCTTTGCCCACGAAGAGTATATCTCGGGGCGGATCAATAAGCTCATGACGTTGGCCCGAGAGGTGCGGGACTACGCGACGGAAGAGCTCCTGCACTGGTTTGTGAAGGAACAGGTGGAGGAAGAGGCCTCGGTGGACGAGGTGGTGCAGAAGCTCAAGATGCTAGGTGACGCCCGGAACGGCCTTCTCATGCTCGACAAGGAGCTGGGGAAGCGGGATTAGACTTTGCCGCGGCCGCGCAGTTTTTAGCTTCTTAATGAAAGAGCGAGGAGGCCCCCATGGAGAACGTCTTAGACCTTAAGGCACTCTTTCACCTGAGCTACGGGATCTACATCGTGGGCTCACGCCGCGATGGCGTCTACAATGGACAGATCGCCAATGCGGTGATGCAGATCACGGCGGACCCCATATGTGTGGCTACCTGTCTCCACAAAAACAACCTCACGACGGAGTTTGTCCGCGACAGCGGCGTTTTTTCCGTATCGGTGCTGGGGCAGGACGTGCCCATGACCTTCATCGGTCAGTTTGGCTTCAAGTGCGGTCGAAACTTGGACAAGTTCTGCAACGTGCAACACCGAGAGGGTCCCACGGGGGCTCCCTACGTGATGGATTGGACCGTTTCCGCCCTGGATGCCCGGGTGATCAGCACCCTGGACGTGCATACCCACATCATGTTTGTGGGAGAAGTGGTGGGGGCCGCCGTGATCCGGGAAGGGTCTCCCCTTACTTACGCGGACTACCACCATGTCAAGAAGGGGAAGTCCCACCAATACTCCCCCACGTCGATTTTCAATAAGGTTAAAAACCTATAGCATACAATTCTTTACATTTGCTTGATGTCGCTTTAAAGTGCGCCGAAGATCCCGTTTCGGCGCACTTTTATTTCCGCCAACGAGGATGTTTTTAATAGAAATTTTAATTGAACGCCCAGGAGCTTTCGTGACGAAACCTTTCCCCGATGTTATAGTACTGGCGGCGGAAGAAATTGGACTTCCAAGTTGTTGGGGAGGTGGTGGTCCACGGCGGCGAAAAGTTTGTAAGGGGCTTTCAAGGCGGGCGGTGGCGGGCAATAGGATAGCGTTTTTACCGAGATCGAGACTTCAAGAAGGGGTGGTTTGGACAATGAAGAAGCACGGACTGATTCTTTTGACCCTGGCGTTGGGGCTTAGCGCCCTCTTTGCTTCCGTGGCTTTTGCCGATGAGCCCGTGATGGGGGGCGTCCTCCGCTGGCACGAGATCAACGATCCCCCCAAGGTGGACCCCGCTCAGGTCACCGACACCACTTCCAGTCGGGTGGTCTACCTGATGTTCGACTCCCTCGTGGAGAACGACGCCGACGGTAAGGGCGTCACTCCGGCCCTCGCCGAATCCTGGGAAGGCAGCGACGGCGGCAAGGTGTGGACCTTCCACCTCCGCAAGGGCGTCCACTTCCACAAGGAAACCGAGGGACAGCCCACCGCCAACGGCGGCCGGGAAGTCAAGGCGGCGGACTGGAAGTACTCCTTCGAGCGCCTGGTGTACGAGAACTCCCCCCGGGCCTACTTCCTCGACATGGTGAAGGGATATCAGGACTTCATCAGCCGCGACGAGACCGGTGCCAAAGAGTGGGCGGGGATCAAAGTCGTCGACGACTACACGCTCCAGTTCGAGCTAGAATACCCCTTCGCCCCCTTCGTGGCGGTGCTGGCTTACAACACCTTCGTGGTGGTTCCCAAGGAAGATGCGGAAAAGTGGGGCAAGGAGTTCAACTTCCACCCCGTGGGCACGGGGCCCTTCTGCTTCGACAAGTGGGATCACGACCAGAAGCTCGCCACCAAGAGAAACCCCGACTACTGGCGCAAAGACGACGCGGGGCGGCAGCTTCCCTACCTAGATGGCGTGGAGATCGTGGTCATTCCCGACCCCACCATCACCTACGAAGAGTACAAAAAGGGCAACATCGACTGCTACCGCGACATCCCGGACGAGTTCTACGAAGATGTTCAGGCGAACTACAAGAGCGTCTTCCAGGAGAGACCCCAGCTGGGCACGTACTACTATGGTTTCAACAACGAGATGGGCGACTTCGCGGGCCCCGAGAAACTGAAGCTCCGCCAGGCGTTCAACTACGCCGTGGACCGGGCCCGTATCAGCGACTTGGTGCTCAACGGCCGATTCCCCGCCGCCCGGGGCGTGTTGCCCCCCGGATTCCCCGGATACAACGAGAACCTCAAGGGCTACGAATATAACCCCGAAAAGGCCAAGGAACTCATGAAAGAATCGGGCTATCCCGATGGTTTCGAAGTCGAGCTCCTGGTGAACAACAACCCCCGGCACCGCGCCGTGGGCGAGGCCATTCAGGCCCAGGTGGCCGAGCTGGGCATCAAGATGTCCATCAAGGTGCTGGACTGGGGCGTCATGCTCGACCTCTGCGACCGGGGCGAAGTCAACCTCTTCCGCATGGGCTGGGTGGTGGACTACGCCGACCCGGACAACTTCCTCTATGTACTCTTCCATTCCTCCAACAAGGGTGCCAAGGGGAACTACTCCCGGTACTCCAACCCCGAGTTCGACAAGCTGGTGGAGCAGGCCCGGGTGGATACGGACTACGCCAAGCGCATGGAGCTCTACCAGAAGGCCGAGCAGATCCTGGTGGACGACGCGGCCTGGCTCTTCCTCTTCCACTACTCCAACAGCCTCCTCTATCAGCCCTGGGTGAAAAACATCCATATGCCCGCCTTCGGGGACTACACCACGCCGCTCTATAACGTGTGGGTCCAGAAATAGCGTCCCCGATCGGGGTAGATACAGGGGTTTTTCGGCGGAAGGATCGCCGGGTGTGGCTTCTTCGGGCCGCACCCGGCCCCTTTCTCAGGGGACTAACGTGCGAACGACAGGTGAGGAGAGGAAAAGATGCTGTCCTATATCCTTCGACGGTTGCTTTACACCATCCCCGTGGTCTGGGGCGTGGTCACCGTGGTGTTCATACTAATCAACGTGGTACCGGGGGACCCGGCGCGGCTCATGCTGGGACAGCGAGGAGACCCCGCCACCCTGGCGAAGATCCGGTCAGACATGGGGCTCGACCTTCCCATCTACCAGCAGTACTTCAACTTCCTCCGAGACGTGGCCAAGGGAGACCTGGGCAAGTCCTATAGGAGCAACGAGCAGGTGACCACCGCCCTTCTTGAGCGGTTCAAGGCCACCTTCCGGCTGGCCCTCTGGGCCATCATCCTGGCGGCCCTCGTGGGCATCACCGCCGGGGTAATTTCCGCCGTAAAGCAGTATTCTGCCTTTGACTATTCAGCCATGATCATCGCCATATCAGGAGTCAGCGCGCCGGTCTTCTGGGTGGGGCTTTTGCTCTTGCTGGCCTTTGCCTACAACCTGAACTGGATCCCCGGCGTGGGGTATGGCGACGGCGACTGGCGTTATCTCATTCTCCCCGTGATCACCCTAGGGGTGCGCCCGGCGGCCCTTTTGGCCCGCATCACCCGCTCCTGCATGTTGGAAGTCCTGAGCCAGGACTACGTGCGCACCGCCCGGGCCAAGGGGTTGGCCGAGAGGGTGGTGGTGGGGCGCCACGCCTTCCGCAACGCCCTCATCCCCGTGATCACCATCCTGGGAACCCAGATTTCCGACCTCCTCTCCGGTGCGGTGTTGACGGAAACGATCTTTGCCTGGCCCGGCATCGGCCGCCTCGAGGTGGAAGCCCTCATCAACCGGGACTTTCCCATCATGCGAGGAGGCATTATCTTCATGGCGCTCATATTCCTGGTGGCGAATCTTATCGTCGACCTCTCCTACGGCTTCATTGACCCGCGGGTCCGTTACGACTGAGGATGGGGATCATGACAGCACAGCAGATTAGAAAAAGCGGTGGAAGCCTCTGGTACGAGGCCTGGCTCCGCTTCCGGCGAAATAAGCTCGCCATGGTGGGGCTTTTCATGGTCGTTTCCATCGTGGGAATCGCCATCTTTGCCCCCTATGTGGCCCCCCATGATCCCATCAAGCAGCTCATCTGGACCGAGGGTAAGGAGGCCAAGCTCGCGGCTCCCACGACGGCCCACCTCATGGGGACCGATCTCTACGGTCGGGATATCATGAGTCGGATCATCTACGGAGCTCGCATTTCCCTTCAGATCGGCATCTTCTCCACCTTGGTCTCCCTCTTGTTGGGGGTTCCCCTGGGGGCCCTGGCGGGGTACTTCGGGGGCAAGGTGGACGATTTCATCTCCTGGATCATCAACGTCATCTTCGCCTTTCCCTTCCTCCTCTTCGTCCTGGCCGTGGTGGCGGTGTTCAAGAACCCCAGCATGGTGGTGGTCTATATCGCCATCGGGGTGGTGCAGTGGGTCTCCATCGCCCGGGTGGTTCGGGCCCAGTTCATATACCTGAGGGAGCGCGAATTTGTGGAAGCTGCCAAGGCCCTGGGGCTCCCCACGTGGCGCATCGTGTTCGTACATATCCTGCCCAATGCCCTGGCGCCGGTCATCGTGCAGGCCACCTTGGGCATGGGAGGGATCATCCTCCTGGAGGCCGGGCTGGCCTTCCTGGGCTTCGGCGCCCAGCCCCCGACCCCCAGCTGGGGGCTCATGATCTCCGAGGGGCAGAGGTATCTTGGGCAGGGGATCTGGTGGTGGGCGGTCTTTCCTGGATTGGCCATCATGTACACCGTGCTGGGATTCAACTTCCTCGGCGACGGTCTCCGCGACGCCCTTGACGTCCGCCTGAAGAGGTAGGAGGTATTCCCATGCCCCTGTTGGAACTAAAAAACCTAAAAACTTATTTCGACACGGATCGCGGCACGGTGAAGGCCGTGGACAACGTCTCCTTTTCCATCGAACCGGGGCAGACCCTGGGGGTGGTGGGGGAGTCGGGGTGCGGCAAGAGCGTCACGGCCCTCTCCATCATGCGCCTGGTGCATAAACCCGTGGGGCGTATTGCCGGAGGGGAGATTTTGCTCCACGGCAAGAACCTCGTCGGCATCTCGGAAGAAGAGATGCGAGACATCCGGGGCAACAAGATTTCCATGATTTTTCAGGAGCCCATGACCAGCCTGAACCCGGTGCTCACGGTGGGATCCCAGATCATGGAGCCCCTCATGCTCCACCAGAACCTCTCCAAGGGCGACGCGAAGGACCGGGCCATCGAGATGTTGCGGATCGTGGGGCTGCCCAATGCGGAAAAGAGGGTGGACCAGTACCCCCACTCCTTTTCGGGGGGACAGCGCCAGAGGATCATGATCGCCATGGCCCTGGCGTGCAACCCGGCGCTCCTCATCGCCGACGAACCCACCACGGCCCTGGACGTGACGGTGCAGGCCCAGATCCTGGACCTCATGAACAAGCTCAAGAAAGAGTTCAACTCCTCCATCATGCTCATAACCCACGCCCTGGGGGTGATCGCCGAGACGGCCCAGCGCGTGGTGGTCATGTACGCCGCCCGGGTGGTGGAGGAAGCGGATGTCAAACCCCTCTTCGGGAAGCCCCGGCATCCCTACACCCAGGCCCTCCTGGAATCCATTCCTCGGCTGGACGAAGAGCGGGATCGCCTCAACGCCATCCCCGGCGTGGTCCCCAACCCCCTGGATTTCCCTCCGGGGTGTCGCTTCCATAACCGGTGCAGCCAGTGTTTCGACCGTTGTTCGGTGGACGAGCCGCCCCTTTTCCTGTTGAAGGACGGGCGGAGCGTGCGGTGTTGGCTCTATGAAACAGACAAGGATAAGGTGGGTGAAATCCATGATTGAGCCCGGCAGCGCCTATCTCACCGTCACGGGGCTCAAGAAGTACTACCCTGTGCGCAAGGGCCTTTTCCAGGGGGTCGTGGGGCACGTCAAGGCCGTGGACGATGTGTCGTTTTTCATTAACGAGGGAGAGACCCTTGGCCTGGTGGGGGAATCGGGGTGCGGTAAAACCACCACGGGACGGGCCCTGCTCCACCTCATCGAACCCACCAGCGGCCAAGTCATGCTCAAGCAGGTGGACGTGGGCAATGCGGTGAAGACCGACCCCGGGACGATGCACCGCCGGATGCAGATCATCTTCCAGGACCCCTACGGAAGCCTGAATCCCCGCATGACGGTGCGGGACATCGTGGGCGAGGCGGTGCGTTACCACGGCATCGCCGACGGGAAAGATCTTGATGCCTACGTCTGCGACATCATGTCCAAGTGCGGCCTTCGGCCGGAGCAGCGTTTTCGCTATCCCCACGAGTTCTCCGGCGGCCAGCGCCAGCGTGTGGGCATAGCCCGAGCCCTGGCGGTGAAGCCCGAGTTCGTCGTATGCGACGAACCCGTGTCCGCCCTGGACGTGTCCATCCAGAGTCAGGTGTTGAACCTGCTGGTGGACCTGCGGGAGCAGATGAAACTGACCTATCTGTTTATCTCCCACGACCTCTCGGTGGTGCGGCACATCTCGGATCGGGTGGCCATCATGTATCTGGGCCAGATGGTGGAGCTCGCCGCCAAGCAGGAGTTCTTCGACCGCCCACTGCACCCCTACACCCAGGCGCTCCTTTCCGCCATTCCGGTGCCCGATCCTACCAAGGCCCGTAACCGCATCCTCCTGGAAGGGGACGTGCCCTCCCCTCAGAATCCCCCTTCGGGGTGCCGCTTCCATACCCGTTGCCGCCACGCCATGGATCGGTGCAAGCAGGAGATCCCTTCCTTCGCCAACGTGGGAAACGACCACTTCGTGGCCTGTTTTCTCCATCAGAAGTAATCCGCAGACGTTTCCTAAAGGAGAACGCTTCTGGTAGAGTAGGGAGGCCTCGCCTCCCTACTTTTTTTGGCGTGTCCGAGGCGATGGAGAGAGCCAGGCTCTACGGGGAACGATCTCTAGAAGGCCCTAGAGTGGGGCGCGAGGGCTTCCGGGGGGTGTGGTTTCGATCGGAAAAGACAGGAGGATTTTCGTGAGGTTCTTCTCGGAAATTTTGATGATAGGGGGGGCTCTCTACCTCTTTTTCCTGGGGTTTCTCTTTCTTTTCGGAGAGCGCCTCATCTTTCACCCCCCTAGCCCCCCCTACTCTTCGGAGGAGCTGGAGTTCTCCCTCTTGCCCACGCCCTCGGGGGAGAAGGTGGCGGCGGTCTTTTTTCCCGAGCCCGATGCCTCGGCGGCGCTGATTTACTCCCACGGCAACGCCGAAGACCTGGCGGCGCTTTTGCCGAGACTTGAGCGCATCGCTTCCCTGGGGGTGTCCGTCTTGGCCTACGACTACCCCGGCTACGGCGCCAGCACGGGGAAACCTACGGAATCCGGCGTCTACGAGGCGGCGGAGGCCGCCATGACCTTTTTGCAAAAGCAGGGATACCCCCCGTCGAGGATTTTTCTGATGGGTTTTTCCCTGGGTAGTGCGCCGACGATCTTTTTGGCCCATCGTCATGCCGTGGCGGGGATCATTTTGCAGGGGGCGTTCCTTTCGGCCTACAGGACGGTCACGCTTTTCCCGATCTTTCCCGGAGACCGCTTCGTCAACGAAGATCGCATCGCCTCCATCGTGTGTCCCGCCCTCTTCATCCACGGCACCGACGATCGGGTGGTCCCTTTCTGGCACGGCCGCTCTCTTTACGACCGGTATCGGGGCCCCAAGGAGGGACTATGGATCGAAGGAGGGGGACATAACGGCCTCTGGGGACACGCTCCCACCCAGCTTTCCGACGCCTTGGAGGCCTTTTTCTCCCGGAGCCTTCCCCAGGGGACGGCGCCCCTGCGCCGGAGGAAACAGGAGGGACGCCTGGCGATAAAGAAAAAGAAAAGGGCGCGCCGGGGCGTGTCGAAGGCCTGATATGGGCCCCGGGGGCTCTGAAGGCGGGGCGGGGTCACGACCAAGGGGTCCGGCCCGGCGCCGGGGGATGTGACCGGTCCCCCAGGGGGAGAGAAACCTTTTGTTTCAAGCCCCATCCCCCTTGGAGGGCGGCGGAAAAACGAGTACCATGGGGCAGGATGTAGCGGGGTCATACGCAGAGTTTTTTAGATCATGGCGTGGGGCGTTCACCAGAGGGCCCAGGGAGGCTCCCGGGGCGTTTCGCCGAGGACGGGGCATGAGGGAGGGCGGTATCATGGAAGCGCACCCAATGGTCTACGGCTTGTCTCGACTGACGGATTACGACATTTACCTTTTCAGAGGAGGGAACCACTGGTCTCTTCAGGATAAGCTGGGAGCCCACGAGACCGTGGAGGATGGGGTGCCGGGGGTGCACTTTGCCGTATGGGCCCCCAACGCCCAGAACGTCTCTGTAGTGGGAGATTTTAACGAATGGCGTCCCGACGTCTCTCCGTTGAAGCCCCGGTGGGACAGCTCGGGCATCTGGGAGGGATTTCTTCCCGGAGGGGGGCGGGGCATGTTGTACAAATACGCCATCGAGCACCCCGGGGGCGTGAGCGAAAAGTCCGATCCCTTCGCGCTGCGCACGGAAGTCCCTCCCCGGACGGCATCGGTGGTGTGGAGTCCCGCCCACGAGTGGCAGGACGAAGGATGGATGAGGCACCGGGGGCATCGCAACGCCCTGTCGGCCCCCATGAGCATTTACGAGGTGCACCTGGGATCCTGGAAACGCTGGGAGGGGAGGTCTTTATCCTACCGCGACCTGGCCCAGGATCTAGTGCCCTACGTGAAGTCCATGGGCTTTACCCACGTGGAGCTCCTCCCCGTGATGGAGCACCCCTTTTATGGCTCCTGGGGGTACCAGTGCACGAGCTTCTTTGCCCCCACCTCTCGCTTGGGATCCCCCGAGGACTTCATGGCCCTGGTGGAATCCTTCCACCGAGAGGAAATAGGCGTCATCCTGGACTGGGTGCCCTCCCACTTCCCCACCGATGGTCACGGTCTGGGTTTTTTTGACGGCACCCACCTCTTTGAATACGGCGACATGCGCAAGGGGTTTCATCAGGACTGGAGCAGCTATGTTTTCGATTATGGCCTGGGAGAGGTGCGGAGCTTTCTCATCAGCAGCGCCCTCTTCTGGTTGCAGCGGTACCATGCGGACGGTCTACGGGTGGACGCGGTGGCGTCCATGCTGTACCTCGACTACTCCCGTCAAAGAGGGGAGTGGGTGCCCAACGTCTACGGCGGCCGAGAAAACCTGGAGGCCATGGAGTTTTTGCGATGCCTCAATACGGCCATCTACGAGCGATGCCCCGACGTCCAGACCATCGCGGAGGAGTCCACCGCCTGGCCCATGGTTTCCCGCCCCACCTACGTTGGCGGCCTGGGATTTGGCCTCAAATGGAACATGGGGTGGATGCACGATACCCTGGCGTATTTCTCCCGGGATCCTATTCACCGAAAACACCACCACGACCAGATTACCTTCAGCCTCATGTACGCCTTCTCGGAGAATTTCTGCCTGGCCCTTTCCCACGACGAAGTAGTGCACGGCAAGAAGTCCCTCCTGGGGCGCATGCCCGGGGACGAGTGGCAGCGGGCGGCCAACCTCCGGCTCTTATTGGGATATCTTTTCGCCCATCCGGGGAAAAAACTCCTCTTCATGGGGGGGGAATTTGGCCAATGGCAGGAGTGGTACCACGAGCATGGGCTCCACTGGGAGCTCCTGGAGTATGCCTTTCACGCCGGGATACAGCGGTGGGTCCGGGACCTGAACGCCGTGTACCGGAGCCATCCGGCGCTTTACGAACAGGACTTTACCTGGGAGGGTTTTTCCTGGGTGGATTGTCACGACCGGGACAACGGCGTCCTGTCGTTCCTCCGCTACGGCCGTCAGGGGGAGACCCTTTTGGTGGTCTTTAACATGACTCCTGTCCCTCGGGAGCACTACCGGTTGGGAGTGCCCCGGAGCGGATGGTGGAAGGAGATCCTAAACAGCGATGGCCAGGTCTACGGCGGCGGCGGCGTGGGCAACGGAGGGGGGCTTGAGGGAGACGACATCCCCAGCCACGGCTACCCCGCCTCGCTCTCCCTCACCCTGCCTCCCCTGGGGGTGCTCTTCCTGCTGGAGGGAGGTAGTCCTGCCCATGCGTGACACGCTGCGTCGCGCCGGAGTGTTGCTTCATCTTTCCTCCCTTCCCTCCCCCTTTGGCGTGGGGGACCTGGGGCCGGGGGCGTACCGTTTCGTGGAGTTTTTGGCCCAGGCGGGGATGGGCCTTTGGCAGATCCTTCCCTTTTGCCCCACGGAGGGGGGGCGGGGGAACTCGCCGTACAGCGCCTCTTCCGCCTTTGCGGGGAACCCCCTTTTTATCAGCCCCGAGCTCCTGAGGGAGATGGGGTTACTTACGCCGGAAGAGCTGGCCGCAGTCCCTTCCTTTTCGGAGGATCGAGTGGACTACGATGGCGTGTTCCGGTGGAAGGCGCGCTGCCTGGATGCGGCCTTTGCCCGGGCCCGGCGATCTCCCCAGATTGCCGGAGAGGTAAGGCAGTTCCTCCATGGCCAGAGGACTTGGCTCCAGGACTATGCCCTTTTTTCGGCTCTAAAAAAGCACTTTGACGGCCTCCCCTGGGTGGCTTGGCCCGAAGTTCTGCGCGACCGGGATGCCGTTGCCCTGGAGGCCAAGCGCCAGGAGCTGGCCTGGGATGTGGAGAGGGAAATTTTCCTACAGTACATCTTCTTTCGCCAGTGGGGATCCCTGCGGGCGTTCTGCTCCGCCAAGGGAGTGCATATCCTGGGAGACGTGCCGATTTTTGTGGATCACGACAGCGCCGATGTGTGGAGCCATCGCGATCTTTTCTTGTTGGAAAGCGACGGATCCCCCTCGGCGGTGGCAGGGGTGCCGCCGGATTACTTTAGCCCCACGGGGCAGCGTTGGGGCAACCCCCTCTACCATTGGGATAACCTGCGAAAGACATCGTTCCAGTGGTGGGAGGATCGCTTGGTGCATGCCCTGTGCTGGTGTGACGAGCTGCGTATCGACCACTTCCGGGGATTTTCCGCCTGTTGGAGCATCCCTGCCCAGGATGCCACGGCGGAGCGCGGCGAGTGGAGGCCCGTCCCCGGAGAGGAGCTCTTCCAACACCTGAAACGACGCTTGGGTAAGCTCCCCTTTATCGCCGAAGACCTGGGAGTCATCACCGACGACGTGCGGGCCCTCATGGCGCGGTTCCACCTTCCCGGCATGAAGGTGCTTCAGTTTGCCTTCGGGGGGGGGTTTCCGGAAAACCCCTACCTGCCCCACCACCACGTGCCGGATAGCGTGATCTACACCGGGACCCACGACAACAACACCACGGCGGGGTGGTTTCGAGAGGAGGCCTCGAAGGAAGTCCGAGACCTTTTGGCGGAGTACCTGCGCTACCCCGTGACGGATCGCACCGTCCATGAGGCGTTTCTGCACATGGCCTTCTCCTCGGTGGCCCGCACCGCCATAGTCCCCGCCCAGGACATCTTTGGTTTGGGAAGCGAGGCTCGCATGAACACCCCTTCCGTTCCCCTGGGGAATTGGGCGTGGCGCCTTCCCATCGAATTCCTTAGGCGCGAAGGGGCCCAGCGCTTGCGACGGGCCCTCTTCCTGGGAGGACGCCTGGCCAAGGTGCCCTACGGTGGGGGGGAACGACTTGATTCGGTGAAGCGGTAGAAAAACTCCCGAGGGGACCCTGGGGCCCCCTCGGGAGTCGTGGCCTTAGATTGCCACGGAGGGGAGGAGTCTAGGCCTCACATGGAGGGGGAAGAGCTCGAAGAGGGCTGCTCCGCCCACGAGGACACGGGGAGAACCTCGTCCAAGGTGACGAAGGTGTATCCCCTTTTCTTCAGCGTCGATAGGATGTGGGGGAGGGCCTGCACCGTGGCCTCCACGCCGTCGTGCACGAGGATGATCCCCCCGGGAGAGACTTGGGAGAGGACCTTCTGGGCGATGTCCCGGGAGTTGAGCCCCGTGCAGTCGGCGGCGTTGGCGGTCCAAAGCACGGCGGTAAGTCCTTCGGCGGTGGCGGCCTCCAGCACCGAGGCGTCGTAGTTTCCCCCCGGGGGGCGACAGAAGCGGGGAAACTCTCCCGTGATGGATCGCACGGTGTAGTTGCACATGCGCCACTCCGTCACCACGCCCTCGGGAGGCAGAGAAAGAAGGTTGTTGTGGTAGTGGGAGTGATTGCCCAGGGTGTGCCCCTCGGCCAGCTCCTGCCGGACCAGCTCGGGGGTGGTGGCGGCCATGCGGCCCACGAGGAAGAACGTGGCCTTGACCTTCGCCTCCCGGAGGATGGCTAGGAGGCGTTCCGTGTAGCCCGAGTGGGGACCGTCGTCGATGGTGAGGGCCACCACCTTTCCTCGGCCGGGAACCTTTGCCCTGGAGATGACCCGAGAGGAGGCCAAAAGCTCTTCGGGGGTCCCCAAATAGAGGGCCACCACGGCCACAAACGCGCAGAGGATCACTGGACGGATTTTCAATGGACACGCTCCTTCGATGATACAAATGTCCCCTGAGACTACCGACAGGAGGCCAGGAAGTCAAGGGGCGGAGGGATTTTCCTCCATGGATCCCGTTGAGGGAAGGGATTGATCTGCGTCGTCCTTGCCAGTGGCTGGTCGCAGACCATAGGTCGGGCCTTTGCCGTCCACAGACTCCAAGATTTCAGTTCCATCGTTGTCTCCGAGGGGCGCTCCGGGCTGGGAGGAAACGACTTGTAGGTGCGGGGTTTTACCAAAGAGGATTTTTTCTTTTGTACGAAGCCCTTGAGCCTTCAGGAAAGATGATCTATAGTGTGGCGGTGGAAGGCGGAAATGACGCATGCGATCGGGGGGGAATCGGTATGAGAAGTGAGAAGATCCTCACGGAAGTGGGAACTAACGAGTGGCAGGTGGTGGTTTTTCTTCTAGGTGATCAGGCCTTCGCAATCAACGTGGACAAGACCCGAGAGATCCTGCGGTGGACCGGCGTCCGGGCCGTGCCCCGGAGTAACGAATCCATGCTGGGCATTGCCACGGTGCGGGGAGAAGTCATCCCCCTTATCGACCTCCGCTCCTATCTGGGGATCCGGTCGGAGATCCTGCTGGAAGAAAGCAAAGTCATCGTGGCAGAATTTAATAAAATGAAGCTGGGCTTCGTGGTGGACGCAGTGGAGCGAATCTATCGCATCAATTCCGACGAGCTGGATTCCACCCTTTCGGGATCTTTCCTGGGGGAGAACGCCCTCTACGTGATCAAGCGAGATGGCCGGAACATCCTGCTTTTGGACTACGAGCGCATTGTCCAGGCGATAAACCCCACGTTCAGCGAAAACTTTCACCTGACTAGCGACGTGGCCCATAATGTGGGACAGAAAATCGGTGATCCCAATGCCTTTCGCATCCTCGTGGCCGAAGACTCCCCGCTGATTCGCAAGCTGATCCGGGACTCCCTGGAGCAGGGGGGATTCCACAACGTGGAGCTGGTGGGGCATGGGAAGGCGGCCTGGGATCGGCTCCAGGACGAAGAGGACGTGTTCCACCTGCTTATCACCGACATCGAGATGCCCAAGATGGACGGGCTCACCCTCACCCGCCGCGTGAAAGAAGACCCTCGGCTCAAGGGCACGCCGGTGGTGGTCTTTTCCTCCATCATGGCCGAAGACATCAAGCGCAAGGCCCAGAGCGTGGGGGCCGACGTCCAGATCACCAAGCCGGAGATCGACCTCCTGGTGGGCAAGGTGTGTGACCTCCTTCTGGCCTCCACCAAGGGCCACCGCGTCTGATGGAGCCTGCGGGGATCCTGCCCTATTGGAACCACGACGTGGAGCTGGACGTGGTGTCGTGGCTTCCCTACTCCTTCGACCCCCATCCGGTGTCGGTGCAGGCCATGCACAGCGAGGAGCTTCGTGCCATCGCGGCCATGGCCCTGGAGTTGGGGAGCGAGCTCCTTTACCTGAACAGCCTGGGAAGCGGCCAGGTGGGCTCCCTCTTTCCGGACCGGCTCATCGACCCCGGGCGCCACGAAGATGCGGCGGAGGGCTTCGCCATGATCTTCGGCTACTCGCGCCCCATGGAGATGCTCACGGGGCTCCTCTCCTCCTCCGTGCCGGGGCTGAAGGCGGGACTGGCCCTCTGTGGCCTATGGAACCGCCGCATGCTCCTGGGAGAGATGAAAGTCATTGCCTTCGCCAGCCAGAACATCCTCTTCGACGAGACCCCCTTTCTGGCGCTCCTGCACGAGGTCCTGTCCAAGGCGGCGGGGGATCGGCAGCGCTACGCCTACTACGCGGAGAAGTTCGGCTATCGCCGGGCGACCATCCCCTTCGAGACGGATGACATGACGCAACTAGCCATCACCCAGATGCTTTTTGACCTGGAAATGGAAGAAACCCGCCAGGTGGTGGGACCCGCCCCGGAGATCTCCTGGGAGACCCCTTGGTCCTCCTCGCTGGGGGGCGTCTCCCTGTGACTTCAGGGACCTCGGAGCTCCGCTCCGTCCTGGGGGGGAACCCGAAGGACCGGCCGGGGTGGGACCTCTACTTCCTGTCCATAGCCTTGGTGGTGGCCTCCCGTAGCACCTGTCTAAGGCGGCGAGTGGGGGCGGTGGTGGTGCGCCAGGGTCACATCCTGAGCACGGGGTATAACGGGGCCCCCCGGGGAGTTCCCCATTGCGACGAGGTGGGATGCCTCCGGCAGCAGCGGGCCATTCCCTCGGGAGAGCGCCACGAACTCTGCCGGGGGGCCCACGCGGAGACCAACGCCATCGTTCAGGCCGCCGCCACGGGCACCCGTACCGAGGGCGCGGAGGTCTACTGTACCCACGAACCCTGCGGCCTTTGCACCAAGGTGTTGATCAACGCTGGCATCGTCCGCATCGTCTATGCCGAACCTTACGAAGACCCGGTGGCCCGGGAGCTCCGGCGCCAGGCGGGGGTAGAGGTGTGCCACAAGGAAAACCCGGGGGGGCTGTGGACGTTTTTGGAGGAGGTTTTGTCATGATTCCCACTCGAGAAGCGGCATTGGAACTTTTTCTTCGACATAACCGTGACGAAATGCACCTGCGCCATGCCCGGGCGCTGGAGGTGGTCATGCGGCACTTTGCCCCCCGCTATGGAGGCGATGTGGACCTCTGGGGCGTGGTGGGGCTCTTGCACGACCTGGATTGGGAAGAAACCCAGCATGCTCCGGAGCGCCATACGGCGGACGCCATTCCCCTGCTCCGGGACGAAGGATACGACGAACAGATCGTCCGGGCCATGCGGTCCCACTCCTGGGGGTTGCTCCAGGACGACGTCCCCCCCGTGACGCCCATGGAAAAAGTGCTCTACGCCGTGGACGAACTCACGGGCTTCGTCTCGGCGGTGGCCCTCGTGCGTCCGAGCCGCTCCCTGAGCGACCTGGAGCCGAAGTCCGTACTAAAGAAGTGGAAGGACAAGGCCTTTGCCCGAGGGGTGGATCGGGAAGTCATCTCCCGAGGAGCCGAGCTCCTGAACGTCCCCCTGGAAGAGCTCATCAGCGCCGTCATAGAGGCCCTGCGCCCCGTGGAGACCGAATTGGGATTGGGGACCGCCCGGTAGGCGCGCCACGCCCAAGGGCCGCCTCGGCCGCGTTCCACCCCATCCCCCCTGGAGTGCCGAAGGGGGGTTTCGTTGTGCGGGGGACCGGCTGGAAAGGCCGTCAAGTCATAGAAAAGGATGGGACGTGTTGAGGATGACTTTGGCCTCTTTCATTGTGAGCCCTGCTCCGGGGGAAGTCCCCCGTCGGTGGGAATTGGAAGGTTTTTCGGAAAAACCCTGGGTGGAAATCGGCTTCGGCAACGGAGAGTTTTTGGTGCACCTTGCCCGGGAGCACCCCGAACGCCTTGTCGTGGGCATAGAAATGTCTCTCACCAGCGTGCTCAAGGCCGCCCGGCGGGCCCAGCGGGAAGATCTGGCCAATGTCCGCCTTCTCCACGGGGACGCCCGCTTTCTCGTGCGCGAGAGCTTCGCCGACGAGGCGGTGGATCGCATTTATATGAATTTTCCGTGTCCGTGGCCCAAGCAACGCCACGCCCGGCGCCGGGTCACCGCATCGGGTTTTGCCTCGGGGCTCGCCGCCGTGCTCTCTCTGGGGGGAGAGTTTTCCCTTTGCACCGACGAAGGATGGTACGCCGAAGAAGTGCGCCACATCCTCTCCCGGCATCCGGCCCTGGAAGTGCTCTCTTTTGTCGTGAACCCTCCCCATGCGGTGACGACAAAATACGAGCGGAAGTGGCTTGCCTCGGGAAAAGACATCTTTACGGTGACCTTTCGCAAAGTATCCCCCTGGACAGAACGTCGCCTGGTGAAGGGAGCGATGGAGATGCACGTGGAAGTTCCTTTTCGGGAAGACCTCAAAGCCCGCCTTCCCCGGCTGGTGGGGCAGGGAGGGGGCGAAGAAGGCACCCGGTGGTTTTTTTTCGAAGGCTTCTGGGGAGATGACGGCGTGGCGCTGGTGCCCGTGTTGGCCAACGACGAAGGCTTCGAGCAGCGCTTCCTCCTGCGCATCGTGCCCCGTCCCTCCACCCTT
>Ga0208196_1001042_pt1 | contig 32018 bp, 26 predicted proteins | sample AD_JPNNA7_MetaG_FD_184443 | JGI IMG/M metagenome (GOLD analysis project Ga0208196, IMG submission 184443) | Active sludge microbial communities of municipal wastewater-treating anaerobic digesters from Japan - AD_JPNNA7_MetaG (SPAdes) (version 2) | ecosystem: Engineered > Bioreactor > Anaerobic...
AGCGTTGAATTACCAAAGCGCGGGATTTTGGTCAAGGTTTTAAGTTTTGGCGAGGTTCGTCACTTGCCAAAATTGGTTCGTCATTTGGTCTATACTTGGAAAGTTTTTCGTCTGGCGGCGAAAAGTGAAGTCATTTATGCCCAAGATCCGGTCAGCGTCGGTCTGCCAGTGATGGTGGCCTGCGCTTTACGTTGTCGTCCATACTTTTTAAAAATTGTTGGCGATTACGCTTGGGAGCAGGGGAGCCAACGCTTTAGGGTTATTGACTTGCTGGATGTTTTTTCAATAAGAACTAACTATGCTTGGCCAGTGCGGGTTCTAAAAAAAATTCAATTATCGGTTGCGTGTCGGGCCAAAAAAGTGATTGTCCCAAGCGAGTATTTAAAAAAGATTGTTAGTAACTGGGGAACTCCGTTAGAAAAAATACAGGTTATCTATAATGCCTTTGAAGCACCGGGAATCTTGCCAGGAAAAGTTAGTCTAAGACAGAAACTGGATTTTAACGGGCCGGTAATTACTAGCGTTGGCCGCTTGGTGCCATGGAAGGGGTTTCCATTGTTAATTGATTTAATACCAGAACTCACTGTGCAGTTTTCGGGCTTGAAACTTTTTATAATTGGGGAAGGACCGGAACGAGAAAAATTAGAAAAACAAATTATTGATAAAAAATTAACCAATGTCTTTTTAATTGGTCGTCTGCCACAAAGCGAACTTTTAAAATATGTCAAAGCGTCCGATGTTTTTGCGCTCAATACCTCTTATGAAGGGTTCTCTCATCAGTTGCTTGAAGTGATGTGGTGTGAGACGCCCATCGTAACGACGGCAGTGGGGGGCAACGTGGAATTGATAGAGAATGGTAAAACCGGTTTCTTGGTTGGTCATGGTAATCACAATGATCTAAAAGAAGCGATTGAAAAAATCTTGTCTGACCACGATTTGGCCGATCGTCTGGCCGAAGCCGCTAAAACCAAGGTATCTGAGTTCGGTAAAGATCGAATGATAGAAAAATTGTTAAATATTTTGTCTTTAAATTGATTCAACTTTTTACTTGATTACTTTAACTTTTAAATTTTAAATTATGTATGTTCTGATGATTTCTACTGACCGTAAAATATTTGAAGAGACGAGCGCGGTGCGCGCGCGGATGGCTGAGTATGCCAGTTTATTTGAAAAATTGGAAATTGTAGTTTTTGCCCAAAAAAGTGAAGGATTTAGTATAGTTCAGATTGCGCCAAATTGTCGAATCTATTCGACAAACAGTCTAACGCCGCTTTTTTATATTTGGGACGCCTTAAAACAAGGGCGAAAAATTTTAAAAGGGGAAATCCCTGCTGGTTGGGTTATTACTTGCCAAGACCCATTTGAAACCGGCTTGGTTGGCTGGTGGTTGACGAGAGAATTTTGCATCAAGCTTAATCTTCAAGTACATACTGATGTTTTTAATCCTTTTTTTATTACCGAATCAATCAAAAACAGGATTCGGGCATGGCTGGCGAAAAAACTTTTGCCCAAAGCGGACAGTATCCGCGTGGTATCGGAGCGAATAAAAAAATCAATTACCAACTTAAATTTGAAAACAGAACCAATTGTTTTGCCAATTTTTACTTCATCGCGCCCAAACTTGTTGGCAACCAAAGACGATTTACACAAAAAATATCCGCAGTTTGATTTTATAATTTTAATGGCCTCTCGTTTAACACAGGAAAAAAACTTTTCCTTGGCCTTGCGGAGCTTGAGACAGGTAACTAAAAAAAAGCCGAAACTTGGTTTGGTGATTGTCGGCAATGGACCGGAGCGAAAAAAGATTGAAGCAGAAATAATGCACCTTGGTTTACAAAACAATGTTACTTTAGAAAAATGGAATGACAACCTATCCGATTATTATCAAACTGCGGATTTGTTTTTGCTAACCTCAAATTATGAAGGCTATGGGCGGACATTGATAGAAGCCGCCGAAGTTGGCTGTCCAATTTTGACCACTGATGTGGGAATTGTCGGCGAAATTTTGAATGACGACAACAGCTTAATCTGCCACGTTGGTGACGAGGATTGTTTGGCCAAAAAAATTATTTGGGCGGCAGCCAATCAGAGTGAATTAAAAAAGTGTGCGCAGGAGTTATTGTCAGAATTACCTCAAAAAGTTATTTTTAACCAGGGAGAGTATTTGAAAAAATACAGAGATAGCATGGAGGATGTTGAATAGGTGATGTCGAATATAGAATAAAGATAAAATTTTAAATTTAACTTAAAATATGGAAAATGTGCCCAATAAGAAAATAGAAGAAAAATTGTTAAACATTAAAAAGTTTTTGGTAGAAGCTAACAAATCGGGTTATGCCGCTGGTGAAACAAAAAATTGGACTAAGGAGGTCGATTGTTCACAGACGATAGTTTATGAAAGTCCGGATGGCAATTGGTTATATCACGACAATTTTTTTGGCGGTGAACCTTATGGCGGTCGCGAGGTCGTGTCTTGGGAGGGTCAGCCAGTTTGGATGATGGTTTATTATGGGGAGGTAATTGATAAAACTATAGATAAAAAGACGTTCTATAATTTTTTACAAAAAGCTTTGATGGGTGATAACCTTGAATTGCCGGTGCGAGGCCCGGCGCAATTGCGCGAAGAAATTAACGGCCAAGAATGGGTTTATCAAATGACAAGTACGGGTGACATGGCGCGTTTTAAAGGCAAAGAAACCATAGCTGTTGATAAGCGAGAAATTTATAATGCCGATTTTTCGGGTGGGTTGGTGGACGTACATTAAAAAAGGGGCGAGAAGCTTGTTTGATTTAAAATAAAACTGACCTTATTTAGAAGCATTTTAACCGGCTCCGCCTGCCGTGGCGAGCTTAGCCTTTTAATGTTTTTGGGCTGTTTTTGTGCTAGAATAATTTTGTGAAGCTTTTGGTAATTACGCAAAAAGTAGACAAAAACGACCCAATTTTGGGCTTTTTCCATCGTTGGTTGGAAGAATTTACCAAACATGTCGAGCAAATGACAGTCATCTGTTTGGAGAAAGGCGAGCACCGCTTGCCCGGAGTCAAGGTTTTGTCATTAGGCAAAGAAGAGGGGCGGTCCCGTCTTAAATACGTTTGGCGTTTTTATAAATACCTTTGGCAAGAACGAAAAAATTACGAGGCAGTTTTTGTTCACATGAATCCAGTCTATATAATATTGGCGGGATTTTGGTGGAAAATTTCGCGAAAGTCAATTTATCTTTGGTATACTCATCGGCAAGTAGATTTGAAATTAAGAATTGCGGAAAAGTTTGTTCACAAAATATTTACAGCCGCCGAAGAAAGCCTAGGTTTGCTGACCCCTAAGAAAATTGTTATGGGGCATGGTATTGATTTGGAAAAGTTTAATTGTTTTGGGCAAAAAAAACAGTCAAATCGGTTGGTCATTTTACATGTTGGCAGATTAACAAAAATTAAAAATTGCATTGTTCTCTTAAACACAGCTGAGCTACTGAAGAAAAAAGGAGTCAGCTTTGAGTTAAAATTTGTTGGCGGGCCTGTTACATTAGAAGATCAAGACTATTTAAAATTTCTTCAAGAGTTCGTCAAACAGGCAAAGTTAGAAAGTTTTGTCCAGTTTGTTGGCTTCGTCTCTAATGACAAAATGCCCCATTATTACTACCAAGCTGATTTAACTGTTAATTTGGCACCCACTGGTGGCATAGATAAGGCTGTTTTAGAATCCATGGCTTGTGGGGTGCCCGTGGTTGTTTTTAATAAAGCCTTCGTTGATTACCTCGATCAATGGTCTAGTGACCTTCTCCTCAGAGATTTAAGCCCGATTGAATTAAGCGAAAAAATTATTTCCTTGGTTGATAAAAAGGAGGAGATAGGAATTGACATTAAGGAAAAAATTAAAGGCAAAATAGATTTATCAGTTTTTGTTAAAAAGTTATTAAAAGAAATTGCATAATTATGAGAAAGACCATCTGCTTTTTTGGTATTTATAATCCGACCTATTCAAGAAACGAAGTTTTGCGTGAGGGTTTGGAAACTCATGGTTGGCGAATATTGGACTGTTTGGTTGATCCTCAAAAATACCACGGTCTAAAAAAATACTGGAAACTCTCGGTTCTATTCTCAAGGATGAGGAAAAGCGCGGATTTTGTGCTTGTTTTATATCCAGGCCAAAGCGTTCTCTGGCTGGCCAGACTGTTAGCCCCTGGAAAAAAAATTATATTTGATGCCTTTACTTCACTTTATGATTCCAATGTCTTTGATCGTCAACTTTATCCGGCCAAAAGTCCCTTAGGATTTAAAGATTTCTTTTTTGATTGGTTGAGTTGGCGTTTGGCTGACATTAATATTACTGATACAAAAGAAAACCTAAATTATTGGCAAGAAAAATATAGTCGGCGCGACCATTGTTTGGTTGTTTTTGTTGGTTCCAAGATTAAAGCTAAGTCAACTTTAACAAGGCAACCGCGTTTGGATAACCGTTTCATAGTCCACTTTCATGGCCACTATATTCCTTTGCAGGGGGTGAGTTACATTATAGAAGCGGCCAAAATCTTGGCAGATTGCAAGGACATAATTTTCCGGGTTATTGGCAAAGGGCAAGAATATGAAAAGGTTCAACGATTGACGCGAAAATTGGGACTTTCTAATGTGGAGTTTTTTCCAGAAATGAATTATGAAAAGTTAAAAGAAAAAATTACCGAAGCGGATATTGTTTTAGGAATTTTTGGACACACACCCAAAACCGCTAGGGTTATCCCCAACAAGGTTTTTGAGGGATTGGCTATGGGTAAGCCGGTTTTAACCGCCGACACACCAGCCATTGCTGAATTATTGGAGGATAATATCAATGTTTCTTTGTGTCGGCAAGCTGACCCGAGGTCACTTGCACAAAAAATTGTTTTTTTAGAAAAACATGAACAGCTTAGAAAACAAATTGGTCAAAACGGTAAACATCTATATAATGAAAGGTTGAGGCCGGGGAAAATAGTTGAACAATTATCCAGTACTTTGGAAAATTATGTTTAATTTCCCAAACACAAACAAACCTGATTTCCCAAAGGCTAAAAGTCTTGACTATGGTTCTTACTGGGAAAAGAGGGGCCTGGTTTTGAATAAAAAACTGAAAGAACGAGAGGAAATAATCTTAAAGTTGATAGAAAAAGGCAAAAAAGTCTTAGACATAGGTTGTGGCAATTCCGTTTTGCCTCTAATGGCAAAGGAAAAGGGAATAAAAATAGAAGTCGCTGACGTGGCAGAAAATGTTCTAGCGCTTCATGCCCAACATGGTATTAATGGCCAAAAAATTGATTTGGAAAAAATAAGCGAAACGGTCCTAGAAGACAAGTATGATTTTATTATTTTGAGTGAAGTTCTTGAGCACCTAAAAAATCCCGAAGAAATCATTCAAAAATTGAAGGAGAATACTGGTTATTTTCTGATTTCTATCCCTAATAGCGCGTTTTATCGTTATCGTTGGCATTTATTGATACGAGGGCGGTTTTTTAAACAGTGGGCAAATCATCCTTCGGAGCATCTGCGGTTTTGGTCACATATTGATTTTTTGGACTGGCTTTCGGTTATGGGGCTGGAAGTTGTTGAGGTTCTGCCCTCCAATGGTCTTTCATTTTTTGGTTTGTTTTCTTGGTTAAAAAATCTTTGGCCAAATTTATTTGCGCACCAAATAGTATATTATTGTAAAAGTTGTTAAAAATGAAAAACTTAATTTTTAGACTAAGATATCTCGTGGGCAAGGTTTTTGGTCGTGACCTGATTTTTGATAATTATTTAAAAAATAGGCGCGTTTTGGATGTTGGCTGTGGGCGAGGTGAAATATTAAAAAAAGATCTGCAGAATTTTTTTGGTATTGACGCAAACCCGACTGTCGTGAATGATTTGCAAAGTCAAGGCTATCAAGCACGATTGGCCGAGGCTTCAAATCTGCCTTACCCCGATAATCAATTTGAGACGGTTTATTGCAGCAACTTGATTGAACACTTGTTTCCAGATCAAGCTTACGCGATGCTTAAGGAAGCCAATCGGGTTTTGAAAAAACATGGAACAATTATCTTGATCTCGCCGATGCCGATGTCAATTTGGAATACTTTTGGTCACATAAAGCCTTATCCGCCGCTGGCAATAAGTAAAATCCTTAGGCCTTTTAGTTTGGAGAGGGTTGACGCCATTGATACCCTGGTCATGGACAAGGTGGTTTATTTAGGGCATTGGGCCAACAATAAAATTTTGTTTTTCTTGACCTCCTTGGTAGCAAACATTTTTCCGTTTTGTCGGAATTCTTATATTTTAATCTTGAAAAAAAACAAAACATGAGACTTTTATACATAACAAGCGCGCGTTTACCAACAACCAAGGCCCATGGTTATCAAATAGCTAAAATGAGTGAGGCTTTCCAGGAATCAGGGGTGAAATTAATTTTGGTGGCTCCTAGACGTCATAATCCTGATAAAAAAGACTTTAGCGATTATTATAAGTTAAGAAATAAGGTGGAGGTAATTTATTTGCCTTGTGCTGATTGGACTTTTATTCCGTGGCACCGTCTCCGTTTTTGGTTGATGATTTTGACTTTTGGCCTATCCTTGAGGTTTTTTATTTTAAAAAACAAAAAAAGTCAGATTTATATTAGAGAACCGTTACTGGCGCTGTTTTTGAAAGGCTTTTTTTTGGAGGTCCATATGCTTCCCGTAAAAATGAGATTTTATCATCGATGGTTGTTTGGTCGGGCTAAGTCTTTTATTGTTCTGACCAGTTTTATTAAACGCGAACTTGGGCTAACCTATCCGGCAAAAAAATGTCTGGTTTCACCAGATGGGGTTGATTTGGCTGAATTTGATATCTTTGAAAAAGAAAAAGTGATTAGACAAAGACTTGGATTGCCGATTGATAAAAAAATAATTTTATATACCGGCAGTTTTTATCTTTATGGCTGGAAAGGGGTTGATGTTATTTTAGAAACGGCGAAATTATTTGGTGACGACGTATTGTTTGTTTTGGTGGGCGGCAATGACAAAGATCTGAAAAAAATAAAAAAAGAGAATTGCTTGAAGAATATCCAATTGGTTGGTTTTCGTCCTCATTCAGATATGCCTTACTACCAAAAGGCGGCAGATGTTTTGCTTTTGCCAAATAAAACCGGAGATCGTTTATCGGAGGAATGTACTTCACCTTTAAAATTATTTGAATACATGGCTTCTGGCCGGCCAATAGTCGCCTCTGACCTGCCTTCAATTAGAGAAGTTTTAAATGAAAATAACGCGGTCTTGGTTTCTCCAAACTTGGCAGAAGCTTTAAAAAATGGGGTTAAGTCGGTTCTGATTAATTCTGAACAGGCAAATAATTTAGCCATACAAGCAAAAAAAGACGTTCGGGAACACACCTGGCTAAACCGAGCTCAAAAAATTAAGGAATTTTTGGCGACCTTATGAGAATAATTTTGTTTACAAGCGAATTGTCCGAAAAAAATGGCTGGGGACGTTATTCGTTGGAATTGGCTTGTGTTTATAAAAAATTTAACCATGAAGTTATTGTTGTTTGTAACAAAGCTAACAATAATGAGGCGATAGCTCAGATAGAATTGTTGCCAGGTCCGCTAAGTTACTATCGGAACTATTTTCTTTTTTTTCTCTCGGTCATAAAAATTGTTTTCTGGATTAAAGACGGAAAAGAAACAGTTGTCCATTGTTTGGTAGAAACCTATCTACCTTCCGCTTGGTTGATTTCCAAATTATATAGCTGTCCACTTTTTTTAACGGTTCATGGCTCGTTCGGTTTAAAACCATTGGCTTTTAGGGTGGTCGGCTCTATTCATAAGAAATTATATCAATTGGCCGATAAAGTAATTTGCGTGAGTTCTTACACCAAAGATAGATTGATAACGGCAGTCGGCAACTTGGGCAATATAGAAGTAATCCCAAATGGTGTAAACACAACAAACACGCAACTATCGTCCCCTCGCGCAGGTTGTGGCAACGGCCGTCAGGTTTTGCTGGGAGTTGGAGCGCTTAAAAAAAGGAAAGGGTTTCATTTGGTACTGCGCGCCTTGCCGGATATTCTAAAAATTTTTCCCAACCTTGAATACTGGATTGTCGGGAGTCGCGATGATCAAGATTATTACTGTAAGCTCCTGGATATAATAAATGAAAATCAAATTGGGGAGAGGGTTAAGTTTTTTTATAATATAAGCGATCAAGAATTGGATTTTCTTTACACCCAAGCTTGTTTATTGGTTTTGACGCCAATTTCTGACCAGTATAATTTTGAAGGATTTGGCCTGGTCTATTTAGAGGCTAACTTGAGAGGCTTGCCGGTGGTCGGCTCTCTGGAAAATGGGGGAGAGGAAGCCATCAAGGATGGAAAAACTGGCTTTTTATCTCGCCCCAATGATCCTAAAGACATCGCTAGATTAATAATCAAGATTTTGTCTGACCAAAAATTGTATAGTATGATGTCCGAAGAAGCCACAAAATGGGCTCAAAATCATGACTGGTCGTTTATTGCCAAGCGATATTTAAATTTGTACAAAACAAAAGATGAAATTTAAACTGTTTTTGCATAAAGTAAAAAACGATCTTAAAAAGATTATTGGTTATCCACCGCCCGATTTTGGGAAGGACGGCACTGTTGATTATGACAAGTATTGGAAAAAAAGAAGGCCAAGTGGGTTTTTGGATGTGTTATCGTCTTGGCAAAAGCAAAGAGCCGATTTGGTTTTGCCGTTATTGGAAAATGGCAACGTTGTTGTTGATGTTGGTGGTGGCAGCGGGGAAATGCTCGCTTATTGGGTGAAACTAAAAAAAATAAAAGGGATTTGCGCTGACTATAATGAACTAGCCTTGGAGCAGGCCAAAAGAAGGGGATTGGACACTTTGTTTTTAGATTTAAATGATGAAAAAAATTGGAATGATGTGCCCCCTTGCGATTATTTGACCGGTTTTGAAATTTTGGAACATTTGGCTAACCCTGAGAAATTTATTCTATTTGTTAAAAATAAAGTTAGAAAGGGGCTGATATTTTCTGTGCCTAATTCCGGTTATTACCAACATCGGGTACGATTGTTATTGGGGCGTTTTCCACTCCAATGGATAGTCCACCCGGGCGAGCATTTACGTTTTTGGACCGCTAAAGACATAGTAGATTGGGTTGGTTTTCTTGGGTTAAAATTAGAGAAGAAAATTATTTATGAGGGGCTTCCTGGCCTTAATAATCTCTTGCCCTCCTTGTTTGGACAAGGAATAATAATTTATATTAAAAATGAACAGTAAAAAAACTATTCTTATCACGGTTTTTCACAGTTTTATATCCAAAAACATTTTGGACACGGATGTTTTTAAAGATTTGAGACAATCAGACCTTAATATTTTATTGGTAGTACCCAACCCCAAAAAAAATTTTTATGAAATGACTTACGGCGGAGACAATGTTTGTGTCATTGGGATTAATTCAACTAAATTGCTTAATTCTAAAAAAACCAAATTTTTTTCTCGCTTGGCTTATTTGTTGCAATTTTCGCATTATCTTAATTATAAGAAAATTGAAAGAAAAAATGCCAAGGGCAATAAAATTATAAAAAGTATTCGTTATTGCTTTGAAGTTTTGGCGACAGGGCTTTTGGCGGGGAAACGACCAGTCCGTTTTTTGATGAGATATTTTTTTATGTTGGGTCAAAGTCAAAAAGAAATTATAGGTTTATTTCAGTCTTCTTCGCCAGCAATAGTTTTTTCTACTGACATATTTGATGAAAGTGATGTGTTGATAGCGCGAGAAGCAAAAAAGAGGGGTATCCCAACTGTGGGGATGATACGTTCTTGGGATAATTGCTATAGCAAGGGTATAATGCGGGTGGTTCCTGATTGGTTGATTGTTAATAACGAAACTCTAAAAGAAGAAGTAGTTTGTATGCACGATGTCAATCCTCAGGATGTTTTTATTGCCGGGTTGCCTCAATTTGACCGTTTTGTAAACGAGCCACGTTCAACTAGGCAAGAGTTTTGTCAAAAAGTCGGCCTTGATGCCAACAGGCCTTTTGTTGTTATCGCTCCGGCTGGAAAAATTTTATCTGATACAGATTGGCAAATTGCCGATATGCTAAAAAGGGCAAAAATTGATGGGCGATTGCCGAAAATTCAATTCTTAATCAGAAACCACCCCAATCATCCAGCGGATTTTTTTAATTTTGAAAATGATTTAGATTTTGTGATAGAAAATCCAGGCAAGGTTTTTAATCAAAATAATCCAAAGGAAACGGAGTTAACGAGTTTAGATAGCAAACATTTGGCTGATACTTTGTATCATTCATCACTTCTTATTTATACAGCGACCACCCTTGGCCTTGACGCGCTAGTCTTTAACAAGCCACAGATTATAATTGATTTTGATGGTTATGAAAAAAAAGATTATTGGCATAGTGTCAGCCGTTATCATGACGAGGAGCACATGAAAAAAATGATCGCTTGTGGAGGAGTCAGGGTGGTTTCGTCCGAGAGTGAATTAGTGGGAACGGTGAGAGAATATTTATCTGACCCAAACCTTGACCAGATGGGTCGTAACAAAATGCTTAGGCAGCAGCTTTTTAAGCTGGATGGGCAAAGTGGAAAAAGAATTGTTAATTTTATAAAAAAGAAAACAAGATAGGGCAAGCTAGAGAATGTTCTGCTTTTTCAAGAGTTTTATTTTTTGTCTGCAGATAAAAAGATCCTCAGGGGTATTTATATCGACATTATAAAAATCGTCCATTACAAGGAGTTCTGTTTTTTTGCCATATAAATTGGGGGTCTTATCGTATAAATTTTTGGGTTTGAGCACATAAATTATATCATTTCTGGAATAACAAACAGGTAAATCTTGGCTTCGAGTTATTATTTTTGTCAAAGGTTTACCTGTAAACAAAACCAGTTGGTCCTTAGAATCTTTTTTTAGTAGCCAATGTGGATTGGAGTTGGCCTTTGCTTCTATCACCGAAATAACCGAATCCGCTTTTTTGTTTTTAAATATCTTTATGGCTTGATTTATATGTTCGGGTCTGCGCATAGGAGCGGTTGCCATTAGGAGGGCCACTGCTTCAGGTTTAAAATTTTCTTTTTCAAGTAGCCATTCTAAAGCATGTTTTAACACAGGTTCGATGCCTAGTTTGTCGCCGGATAATTCTCCTGGTCTTAGGAAGGGAACTTCGGCACCGTATTTTTTAGCAATTCTTGCTATTTTTTCATCATCAGTTGAGACGACAAGTCTATCCAGGTCGCTTTTTAGGGCGCTTTCTATTGACCAAGCAATCAGTGGTTTTCCGCCCACCATTTTTATATTTTTGTTGGGCACTCGCTTTGAGCCTCCGCGGGCTGGAATTATTCCTAAAATTTTCATACTAGGCTATAATACACAATATTATGTCTAATCGCAAACCAGCCTTGGATTATATAAAATGGCACATAAATGACAACGTTAAAAGAGAGACAGACAATCACTATCGGACTAAATTAGCTCTGAAATTAAGGGATAAAAATCCTTGGGAAATTATCAGCCGCTTGACCTTTGATTCAGTTGCTCCAAACCTTGAGTTGGGGGAAGTGCGTGAACTTTTTGGGTGGGTTGATCGCAAAATTTTAAATCATGGTTTGAAAGGGGTTGGTGTGGAGCTTGGTTCGGGGGTGGGATTTATGAGCTCAGTAATTGCTTCTTTGCCTTCCGTAGAAAAAGTTTATGCGGTGGAGATTGTTGAGAATATTGTCCGCGATTTGTCACCCAAGGTAATAAAATTTGTCTTGGGGAATAAAACAGAAAAAGTTACGTCTTGCGTGGGTGACTTTGACTATTTAGGTTTAGCCGATAATCAAGCTGATTTTGTTTTTGACTTTTTTTCTCTGCATCACTCGCCTGACTTGGTTAAAACTTTATCCGAAGTTTTTAGAGTTTTAAAACCAGGGGGCTTTATTTTTTGTTTTGACAAGGCGCGCTCCGACAGAATGTCCAAAGAAGATTTGGAAAAATTGTTAGATAAGGAATATGATCCGCAAACAAAAATATTGATGGGTTTGCCTTCCCGAATCAGCCATACCAGAAGACAAAATGGAGAAAGAGAATATCGTTGGTTGGATTGGCAGCAGGCTTTTTCCAAGGCCGGTTTCTCATCAACAAAACATTTTCATTTGGCGCGAATTGCCGGAGGTTGGTTAGCGCATCTTCTAAAAATTTGTCTTACTCTTTTGCCAAACAAATGGCAAATAATTTTTACAAATCGATGGTACCGAAATAAAAATTACAATGATTTGGAACTATCAGATTTGCTATTTTGCCCGCCCGTAAAAAATTTCCCTAAAGAAATTTCCCTAATGATTGCTTATAAAAAATAAGGGGGTTGGCGTTAAGCGAACCCCCTTAAAAAGGTCATAGATTGAGAATCTTGCCGATTTTCCCTTGTGAGATTAAGCTTCGGGCAATCAGAAGCTTGTCGTCAGAGATATCGCTGAAGTTTATGGGGTTGCCGTTTTTATCGCTTATCACGTTAGCGGCATCTCCCAGTGACTCAACGTAAAGTCGCAAGGCTGAATCGGCAATAACTCGGCCCTTGGTGGAAAACTTTAAGCCAAATTGTCGAGACAATCTCTCGCGAACTGGCTTTGTTCGGAACATTGCCGTGCCTGGATAGGCTGTTGCCATGAACATATTTTGGTTGACGGCCTCAGATGCCCCCTGGTATTCTCGGGTACCGGAAGCTAAACTTTCGGTGGCTTTTTCAACTTGCCAGAGTATGAAACCGACGCTGGTTTTTAGATCGTCCAGCTTTTCTCCCGGATACCCCATGATCCAGGTGCAATTGCCGTGTATGCCAGCCTCTTGCGTCTTGATGACACCCTCAACCATTGTCCGCGGAAATAAGAAGCCGTTTACGCGCACAAGTCCTTGGGTAAGCATCATTCCGCCCTTATTCATTAGGGTTAAGACCCTTGGACTGGCGCTTTCCGCGCCATAACCGGCGTAAATACAGCCGGCCTTGGCCATGGTGTACAACCGGTCGTCCGCCATGTCCAGCCTGATATGAGTTCCCCAATGAAGTCCGACTTCGTCGGGGAACCTTGTTGCCAGCAGGTTCAAGCGGTCCGGCATGACGGCAAAGTTGTCGTCATTAAAACCAAGGAAGTCAATGGCGTAACGATCTCGAAGCCAGCAGGCTTCTTTGATCAGACTGTCCGCGCTGCGCTGCCCATAGTTTCGCGCTCCCTGAGCCCCTCTAAAGCAGAACGCGCAATTGTAGGGGCAGCCACGTGAGGAAACAGTCGTCAAACTTCTTTCCATGGCGAAAGGCGCGGCCGAACTGTTTTGAGTGCCCGAACCACCCCAAACCGGAGTTCGGATGTAATGTTCCAGGATCGGGCAACCGTCAACATCTTGTTCCATTAGGTCCCAAGCAGGGAGAGACAAGGCATCCAGATCGGGTCTGGTGCCGGTAAGGGAGATCCTTTCTCCCGGTTTGATTTTGCCTTTTTTCACTTGGAGAGCCAACCGGATCACGGCTTTGTCTCCTTCACCCAAGACGATGGCGTCGAGCTCGGGTATCCAATTAAACAACACTCCTTTCATTTCGGTGGCAAGACCACCGCCGGAAACGAGGCATGCCCTGGGGACCATCTTACGGCAAACGGAAGCAATCTGCGACTGCCACTTAAGGGTGGTGATCATCCCGGACAAACCGATCAGGCATGGTTCGCCATCGCGATTGAAGTACCGGCTGATTAGTCCGGTTGCTTCTTCAAGAGAGAGGTGACGACCGTTGAGGAGGGACTGACGTTCTGCCAGCTTGTCTTTAAGCCGATAGACATTTAGATCAATCAGGCTAACAGAAGCGCCAAACTGACGCAACTGGGCGGCCAACAACCCCGGCCCTAAAGGCGGAGTGTTGGGCTTTGCCCCTTCACGTATCGGCATGTTGATGAGGGCCACTTGTAAGCCCTTAAGGATCGAGAAGGTTCCCATATTATCAACCCCTATAGTTGTTTTATTTCCAAGGTTCTCAATTCCAAGGTCAATTTACCTTAGTTTTTTTGTTTTCGCAAGTTTATATCTTTGGTAAAAAATTTATGTTAAACTGACACTATATGTTAATTAAAGGGAAGAAATTGAAAGAGGTGGCTTCTCGGGTTAAGGCTGTCGCGATGGATGTGGATGGTTGTTTGTTGCCTGATGTTGAGTGTTTATTGCCGGCCGAACAGGTAGCCAAATTTCGGAGTCGGGTCGATGGACAAGGGGTATCGTTAATGAGGGCCATCGGTCTTTCAGTTGTTTTTATTACCGCGGAAAAAAAGGGGACACCTGGGTTTGAACCAATAAAAAGGTTAGTCGATAACTGGAATCGTTTGCCTTCTAGCCAGATAAATAAAGGCGACAATCATTGGCCGATGGTTGAACTTTTTGGAGGAAAAGATACTCAGAGCAAAGGAGACATCTTAACTGCCTGGCTTAAAGAAAAAAAGATAAAAGTGGAAGAGTGCGCGGTGATGGGCGACGACTTGGTAGATGTGCCAATGTTAAAAATCGGAGGTTTTAAAGTGGCACCTGTTAGTGCCGAAAATACGATAAAAGAATTGGCCGATTGGGTTACCGACAGGCCGGGCGGTTTCGGCGCGGTCCGCGATCTAGCCAACTTACTTGTTTCAGTTAAAAAAATTGATCCTTACAGCTTGCCTTGTAAGTAAAATTAGTTTCCTTGATTTGGGAAGGAGTTGATTTTTTTTAGTCTAAATGGTAGAAATTAATTTGGATTTCTTTGTCATTAGCAGAAACTGCCTAAAGGCAGTATAAGGAGGTTTCCATGTTTTCTTTGGAAGGAATGCATGTATTGATCACGGGGGCAGGCGGGTTTTTTGGCCAGGTTTTTGTGGAGTCGTTGTGTTCGGCAGGAGCGGCAATGGTTTATGCCCTTGACCGCGATTTGTCGTGGTTCTCGGTCACTTCATCTAACCTCAAGCTTTGTCAGATTGACTTGGATCAAGAGCTTGAATTGGCCAACTTGTGTAACTCCATTACCAGCCAAGGCGGTGTAGACATAATTGTCAACAACGCCTATGACTGGAAAGCGGCTGGTTTTGGAGACCAATCGGCACGACTGGAGACGATGTCCTCAGAAGGTTTTGTAGGGTCTCTAAAAACTGACTGGTGGGCGGTCAAGCTGGCGCAGCTGTTTGTTACTGGAATGCGCGCCAGAGGTAATGGCAACATTATCAACATTGCCTCTATGTATGGCCTGGTCGCGCCCGACCCGAGCCTCTATGAAGACACGGACTATTTCAATCCTGCCAGTTATGGAATGGCCAAGGCCGCGATGGTCGCCTTGACTCGGTATATGGCCGCCTGGCTTGGTCCAGAAATCAGGGCCAACGCGCTGGTGCCGGGGGCGTTCCCAAATTATGGTGATTCTGATAATTCAAAACAAAATCAGAACCAGCAATTTACGGAACGCCTTAAGCGGCGGACTTTGCTGAAAAGGTTGGGGGTTCCGAAAACCGATTTGGTCGGGCCCCTGTTGTTTTTGGCCTCTGACGCGTCTCGGTACATGACGGGGCAGACTCTTGTTATAGACGGCGGTTGGACAGTAACCTGAAGAAAAACAGCAACCCGAAGAATGAAGAAGGAGAGGTCATATGAAAATCGGTGGAAAACCTGTCGGGCTCGGTTGTCCGACTTTCGTTGTGGCCGAAATTGGCATTAACCACAATGGCAGTTTGCCTCTAGCTCTTGAGTCAATCGAGGTGGCGGCAGACATTGGGGTTGATGCGGTCAAATTTCAGAAAAGGGCGGTGAATATTGTTTACTCGCCTGAGGAGTTGGCAACACCGCGTGACTTTGACCGCGAAATTCTTGACGCGGCACTTGAACGTCAAGAGATTGAGGGTGTGCGTTATGACGTCTTTCCGCCCGATGTGTTGGCGCGAATTATGGCGGGGGAGTGGCAGACAAATGGAGTGCTCAAACATGCTCTTGAATTTGGGTTGAAAGAGTACGACCTGATTGATAAGCGTTGTGCCGAGCTCGGCATTGCTTGGTCTGCCTCTCCGTGGGACGGACTCTCGGCTCACTTCATCAACGGTTTTTCAATCGGTTGGGTTAAGATTGCTTCGGCTTGTCTTACCAATCGAGACTTGCTCGAGCGAGTTCGCGAAACGGGTAAGACGGTGGTTTTGTCTACTGGCGGCTCAACGATTAGGCAGATTCAGGAAGCGGTAAGAATCTTGGGTCGCGAGAACTTAGCCCTGATGCATTGTCTTGCGGTATATCCGCCAGCGGACGAGGACACCAATCTACTGGTGCTTGAGACGCTCCGCCGAGCGTTCCCCGGTGTACCGGTTGGATTTTCAAGCCACGCCCGCGATACTTTTCCCGTGGTTGCGGCGGTGGCGATGGGAGCGGAGCTGGTTGAGGCCCATCTGACACTTGACCGCAATATGTCGGGCTCTGACCACAAAGCTTCGCTTGAACCGTTGGAGTTCAAGAATATGGTTTCTCAAATCCGTCGTCTGGAGACGCTTCGAGGCGATGGGATCAAGCGGGTTTTGTCGCCAGAAGCCAAGATAATGGAAAAGCTTAGGCGGGTGGACAACCTCTTCTGATGTTCTGATGTTTTGTTCTTTATCCAAAGCGCTTTCTGAGGAAGGCGCTTTTATTGTTTCAAGGGCTTGGAGTTTATCTTAGGGCTTTATTTTTAAGCTAAGTTAGGTTATGATTTATGATAATGGAACCTGATCATTGCCCCCTTTGTTATAAAGACAAACTGGTTGATTATGTTTTGGGAGATAAAAGAATATTAAAATGCTCCGAGTGCGGAGTTGTTTTTTTGAACTTTGACTTGTTTAAAAAAAAAGATGAAGACTACTATGAAAATAATATTTTCTATGCCATCAACGCAGAGGTCCCGACTTTGGTTGAGACCATGAGAGCGTCCGCAAAGTTCTACTTGAAAATTGTTAAAAAATATGTTTCACCTCCGGCGCGCTTGACTGATGTCGGTGCAAATTGTGGAGTCCTCGTTGCCGAAGCCGCTAGCCAAGGTTTCTCAGCCCTCGGACTAGAAAAAAACAAGTTTTTAATTGATAAATCCAAGAAGGCCGGTCTTTTAGTGATGGATAAAGATTTAAGTGATGAAGCCATTGAAAAAGCGGATATCATAACCGCCATGCATGTCTTGGAGCACTTAGCTGAGCCGCGAGCCTTTGTCAAAAGTGCCTATAAGAAGCTCAAGCCTGGAGGAGTTTTGGCCATTAGTGTCCCCAATTTGGACAGTTTTTTGGCCCGCAAGGATGGTTTGTCATGGCGCTATGTAGCCTTGGAACACTTGTTTTATTTTTCGGAGAAAGTATTATGGGAGGTTCTAAGAGAAGAAGGTTTTGAGATATTGGGTTCCTTTCAAGATGGCACCAATTTGTCGGAACAAGGGATTAAAAAACTTCTACATTATTTGTGGGGCAGGCCTCTTGTCCGTGATCGGTTCCAACCTAAAAGTTTTAATGGTAGAAGCAAGAGCGTTCCGACCCCGTGTTGGGCTAAGAGAATTTTAAAAAAGATTTTGATTGTTGTTATAAAAATACTAAAGCGTGAAGATTTTGTAATGGTTATCGCTCAAAAACCGAAATAACATGAAATTGTTAAAAAACAAAATTACAGCGATTATTCCGGCTGCCGGCCGTCCGACAAATAAAATCATATTTAACAATAATTTACCTGACGCCATGTTGCCGATTAACGGCAAGCCAGTCATTGGTTATATTTTGGAAGATTTGATGTCGCGGAAGATTTTTGATGTGGTGGTTGTTCTGAACAAAAATGATCAGCATACTGGAAAATACATCGTTCAAAAATACGGAGAAAGATGTAACTTAAAAATCATTTATGACAAAGGAAAACGTGGTTTGGGCTACTCAATATATTTGGGGGCAAATTTGGTTTCTGCCGGGAAAATTCTGGTTTACCTTGGGGATACTATTTACAAGGGGCCACTTGGTTTTTCCCATTCTTTTTTGGTTGTGTCTGATAAATTTGATGACAGCACGAAATGGTGTTTTGTGGAAAAAAAGAACAAAAAATTGTCTTTCATTAACAAGCCGGAATTTTATAATAGCCCGGGGAAGATAATTTGCGGCTTATATTACTTTTCGGATGGAAGTTTGTTAAAAAAAATAGCTGGAAAAGAAGAGTTGGGAAAAGAAATAGTTGATTGGTACAAAATTATTTCTGATTATGCCATCCAGGATTGTCCGAGATTGATTAAATCTGAACGTTGGTATGATTGTGGCAATATTGAAAATTATTATCAAGCCAAGATAGATTTTCTTCGTTTACGTGGGTTTAATTCTATTAAATATGACGACTTGTTTGGCATAATTACCAAAACTGGCACGCGAAAACAAAAAATTAGGGACGAAATAAATTGGTATCTGAATCTGCCGGATAAACTGAAAATTTTTACCCCTCGTGTTTTGAATTGCCGCGCAAACGTGAAACAGCCTTCTTATTCTTTGGAATATTATGGATACCAGTCTTTGGATGATATTTTTATTTTTGGTTACTTGGATGAAAAAATCTGGCGTTTAATAATAGAGCGTTTGTTAGAGATTGTTAAGCTTTTTAAAAAATATGGTCGCAAAGTTCCCCGAACAGATTACCATTTAATGTATAGGGATAAAATGTTGGAGAGGTTAGAAGATTTAAAAGAGGATAAAAGATGGCGGAAAATTTTAGATTGTTCGGAAATTTGGTTAAATGGGCGGACTTATAAAAATGTCGGTTATTTTCGACCCCAAATTGAAAAGGTGGCTAATAAGATGTATGATTCGTCAGAAATGGGGGTGGTGCATGGAGACTTGTGTTTGAACAATATTCTTTTTGACCCAGGCAATCGTTTATTTAAATTGATTGATCCGCGTGGCCGCTTTGGGCATAGCAATATTTACGGCGATGTTAAATATGACTTGGCCAAACTTCGCTTTAGTTTGGTTGGTCATTATGACTTCATTGTTTCGGATTTGTTCAAAGTCAAAATGGAGACAACTAAAACTGGGGATAAGTTCTTTTGCCACGATTACAGTGACAGTTACCACCAAAAGATTGGTTGTTGTTTGGATAATCTTTTAGTAAAACATGGCTATGATCTTGAAAAGATTAAAATTATTGAAGCCCTTCTTTATTTATCGGTTGTCCCTCATCATTATGATTATCCTGAACGCCAATTAGCCATGTATTTAACAGCGGTAAAAAAATTAAATGAAGTTTTTTAAGGAGCCAATGAACATTCTCTTTACGATTTCCGGTGAAGGCCGCCGCTTTGCAGAAGCTGGTTACAAAACACCCAAACCGTTGATAGAAGTTCTTGGGAGAAAAATGATAGAATGGGGCGCCGACTCTTGTAATTTTTTGGATCGTTTAGAGAAGGGGAAAATCATTTTTACTGTCAGAAAAGAACATTTGGAACAATTTTTCATTGAAGAGGAACTAAAAAAAATATATGGCGAATCAATTGTCATAGTTCCAGTTGATTCTCAGTTTTGGCCCAAGGGGCAAGCGGGGCATGCGCTAGCGGCCAAAGAGCATATTGACAATGATAGCCGGCTTTTTATTTTTAGTTGCGATACTTTTTCACCTTCGGCAGTGGCCGAAATGATAGAAGATGAAGACCCGGATGGTATCATCCCGTGTTTTATCTCCTGTGACCCAAAGTTTAGCTATGCTAAACTTGATGAAAATGGTTATGTTTCAGAAACAGCCGAGAAAAAAGTAATTTCAAATTTGGCGACGGCCGGACATTATTACTTCAAGCATGGCGCTGACTTTATAGAGTCAGTAAAAGCTATGCAAGTTACCGGTCTGACTTTTAACGGCGAGTATTACGTGGCCCCCTGTTACAATTATCTGATTCAAAAAAAGAAAAAAGTAAAGATAATTTTGGTGTCTGAAAATTGGGTCTTAGGAACTCCTGAAGAGTTGGATTACTTTTTAAAAAATTATCTAAAGTAAAAATAGTCTAAAAAATGAAACCAAAGAAATTATATAACAAGTGGCTGGATTGGGTTCTTGGTTCATCAAAATTATTTTACGCGATTAAAAATCGCAAAAATTGTTATATTACGATTATTCCTCGGCCAAAATTATCCGATGGTTATTCTCTTAATTCAAAGAACATTTCTGTGCCAAAATTTGCTATTGTTGTACAGGGTAAAATCGTTGAGAAAGATTCATTTACTAAAGAAACGATCAAAATATACAAGAAAAGTTTTAATAACCCAGCTATTATTTATTCCTCTCACGAGGGAGCCGACCAGCCGGAGGCCCTAAAAGAATTGGGAAGCTTGGGAGTGACAATCGTTCTTTCGCCCAAACCTACACCAGGACCTTTTAATATTAACTTGCAAATAACCTCTTCAGTTGCCGGTTTAAAAAAGGCTAAGGAATTGGGTTTTGAATACGCAATAAAAACCAGATCTGATGTTAGACTTTACGCGGCCAATATTGAAGGTTTTTTGTTTAATCTTTTGAAACAATTTCCCATTAAGCCGGGGAAAGGGCAAAAAGAAAGAATAATCAGCACTAATATATTTACTTTGAAATATAGACCATACTCTTTATCAGATATGACCGTGGCTGGAAATATTGATGATTTGCTTGAGTATTTTGATGTGCCTCTTGATAAACGCGAAAAAATTGAAATAAACTCCAATTTCACAGTTGGTGATTTTATGCGTGAAAGACCGGGGGAAATATACTTGGAGACTGAATTTTTGAAGAAGGTAGGTCAACCGCCCCTAAACACATTAGAGGACTCGTGGCGCGCTTTTGCGGAGCGTTTTTGTGTTATAGACCAACAGGCCTTGGATAGCTATTGGTTTAAATATGAAATGTATAGTTGCCTGGAAAATAAATTTTTAAGATATGATAAAGAGCCGGGCAATCATGACTTGAATTTTCGCGAATGGTTTAATTTATATTGTTTGTATGATCAAAATCCCCCAAGTTAAAAAAATTAAATATCTCTTGGAACAGTCAACGGGGGCATTGTTTGACTTGGATGGAGTTTTGGTTGACTCAAGTTTTTCTCATGGTGCTGCCAAAAAAATGGCCACAGAAAAATTTTTTCCCGATGTGTTATCTGAAAAAAAATGGTTAGAAATTAAAGAGCTTTCCACCTCTCAAGTTTTTGAAAAATTGATTGCCGTTAGTAAATACCAAGATATCAAGAAAAGCGATTTTCTGGACTTTAAAACAAACAAATATTCAGAGCTTGTCTCTCGCGGTGTTTATCCTTTGCCTGGCGCCGTTGGTTTTTTGGAAGAGTTGAAAAGACAAAATTATCAGCTGGGTTTGGTGACCGCGACCAGAAAAGAGAACTTGAAGTTCATCAAATTAGACCTTGATTATTTTTTTAAGACCGTGGTCACGGCTGAAGATGTTAAGATGTTAAAACCAGCGCCAGAAGCTTATGAAATAGCGGCGGCACGTTTAGATTTAAAACCAACCCAATGCGTAGTTTTTGAGGACACTGACATAGGTTTGATCAGCGCCCAAAAAGCTGGTTGCCGAACTGTTGGTCGCGTAGGGACCCTAGATGTCCTATCATTACAAAAAGCGGGCGCTGAAGCGGTTTTTAATAGTTTTGGTGAGTTGGTTGATTATCCTACATTCTTTTGAAGTAATAAAAAGAGACCAAAGTTAATAGGATGTTAGCCAAAATTTCACCAGCAATTGCTCCTGGCAAGCCGAAAAAATAAATTAAAGATAATTTAGGAGTTAAAACAACCAAGGCGTTAATGATTGATATTTTGTAAAGAGTTTTTTTGGGCAAATGGATAACTGTCGGAATACCGATAAACTTTTTACCAAAAAGGAGCAGGATAAGAGCATAGAATTGAGAATAAATCGTGGCGTCAACATACTGCGGGAAAAAGAAACGATAAAAATAAGGCACTAATATCACATAGATTAAAACTGGTATGATCATCAAACCTAGGATTTGAATGAATTTTTTTGGAAGTTCGCGTTTGTTTTCTTCTTTTGTTTTGGCCAAGATTTTGGGAGAATACAACGGCCCACTAGACTTCAGCAGGCCTTGGATTTGATTTACCGGCGCCAAGGCAAAAGAATATAGGGCGAGAGAAGATCCGCCCAGTAAATGGAAAATGACGATTTTATCCAAATGCTGACTTATAACCGTAAAAATATTCATTACACTGAAGTGCTTACCTTTGGACAAATCTATTTCTGCCATGTCGGGGCTACCCTCGCGTGATTTTTTAGAAGTGTAAAGATAAAAAAAGCCATTTATTATGGTTTGGGATATAAAATAAGAAAAAACAATGATGACGGGGTTTTGGGTGTAAATGGTAGCTATTAAGACTATTGCTGAAGTGATTAAATTGTTTACAGAATTGGCAATACTCAAAAGTTTAAAGTTTTTTTTGCCATTTAAGTAAGAGCCGAAAAGTCCAAAACTTGAAATAAGAGGTGCCAGGATGGCAATAAAAGAAAAAGCGGTTGCTAGTTCAAAGTTTGAAGCCAGATAATAATAAATTGAAGTTGCGAATGAAATTAAACAAAAGGGGATGTTCCATCGTAGACTGTAATTGAATGCTTGGTTTAGAACATTACTTTTACCCTTTGAGATGGATTCAATCACTAAAATGTCAATCCCAGACAAAGAAAAAGCGCTTAAAAGCCCGTAGACAGAAAATATATACTTATAAATACCGTAAGTTTCCGGCGCCAAAAAGTTAGCAAAGAACAAAGTCAAGACAAAACTTGAAAACGACGAGATAATTGTATTTAGCGTAGTCCAAAAACCACCTTTGGTCAGATAAACCATGTCAGTTTTGGCGTATTTTTCGCTCCAACGGAGAATATTGTAAATAGAACCTCGTAATCTTCGCATGAGCCCTATCTTACAACAAATCAAGGCTTTTTTCTAGATTTTGCTAAAAAAATGTGGTATAGTCTGAATCATATGAATTTGAAAAAAATTTTTCATTGGTTGATTTTTCTCGGCATCGGACTGGTCCCTTTCTTGCCTTTGTTTGTTTCCCATTCTCTTCTTTTTCCATTCATAAGTGGCAAGAATTTTGCTTTTCGCATAATTGTAGAATTAATTTTTGCCCTTTGGTTAATTTTGGCTTTTTGGGATAAAAAGTATAGACCACAAAAATCGCTCATTATATATAGTGTCTTGGCGTTTTTGGTTGTGGTCACGCTGGCGACGATTTTTGGCGTTAGCCCCTATCACAGTTTTTGGTCAAATTTTGAAAGGATGGATGGTTTGATTAGTCTGCTTCACCTGGGCGCCTTCTTTGTCGTTTTGGTTTCCATTTTAAAAAGTGAGGATTCTTGGCTCAAACTTTTTTATGTGTCTTTGACAGCAAACGCCCTTGTTTTGTTTTATGGCTTTGGGCAACTCCTTGGGGTGGCGGAAATCCACCAGGGTGGTGTGCGTCTGGACGCCAGCCTCGGTAATGCTGCCTACTTGGCAACTTATTGTCTTTTTCATGTTTTTATCGCAGGATATCTCTTCTTTAGACATCGGTCTCTAAGATGGTTGTTTGTTTTGTCAATCATTGCCAACTTGGTAATTTTGTATTTTACAGCCACTCGAGGCGCCATCCTTGGTTTGATTGGGGGAGTTTTGCTGGCTACTTTTATTTTGCTGTTGAGAAATTGGAATCAACCAAAAATTAGAAAGATTTTTCTATTTTCCTTTTTGGCCATTTTAATCTTGATTGGCTTGTTCTGGATGTTGAAAGACACTGCTTTTGTTCAATCAAGTCCGGTTTTGTCGCGCTTTGCCTCAATTTCGCTTACCGAGACGACAACTCAGTCAAGGTTTTTGATTTGGCAAATGGCTTGGCAGGGTTTTAAGGAAAAGCCAATCCTCGGTTGGGGCCCGGGCAATTTCGGTTATGTTTTTGCCAAACATTATAATCCTTTGATGTGGCGACAAGAGCCATGGTTTGACCGGGTTCATAATATAATTTTTGACTGGTTGATTAATGCCGGTCTCCTGGGTCTGCTCTCTTACTTGTCAATTTTATTTTTTGCTTTTTATTATTTGGGACGAAAATTTTGGCGTTCAGAGAAAGATTCTCAGGAACCCAAAAACAAACAAAAAAACAAATTAAGAGAAGAAGAGTGGCGTGAAAAAGCCGGCACGGGAGTTTTGCTCGGCTTGTTAGCGGCCTACTTTTTTCAGAACTTATTTGTATTTGATAACCTAACCAGCTACACTCTCTTTTTTATAGTCTTGGCTTATGTCCACTTTATCTCGGTTGGTGGCGGGGAGGGGAACGCAAAACCCAAAAATTTTTCAGATAAGGAACTGTCGGGGCTCTTGGCGACCAGCGGGTTGGTTGGTGTTTTGTTGATTGTTTCTTTGTACCAACTAAACTTTAAACCTATTGCCGCGGGGAAAAATGTTATTGGAGCAATCAGGACTTATTCTGATCCAGCGATTAACTTAGACTATTATCAAAAAGTATTTGCCGCCGACACCTTCGTCTCTGGCGAGGCGAGAGAGCAACTCTTAAGCAAAACGTTATCCGTGTTGGATGATGAAAATTTGCCGGAAAACTTGCGTAATCAATTTGGACAATTAGCGCTTGATGAGTGGTCCAAACAACTTGAACGTTTCAGCGAGGACACTCGCTCCCGTTTTTACTTTGGTTCATTTTTGTCGGCCGTGGGGATGTTTGACCAAGCTTTGATCAATTTGCAGAAAGCAAAAGAACTCTCGCCTCAAAAACAAATGACCAGACTTGAATTGGCGACTCTCCATTTCAAAATGAACAAACCGGATTTGGCCATGGCTGAGCTGAAGGAAACCTTTGAGCTTGAGCCGGGTTATCCAGAGGCGCGCAAGATGTATGCTTTGGGCGCGATTATTGTCGGCGAGAGTGAACTTGCCGCCGAGATAATAGAACCAATCAAGGATAGTGAAGAATACTTTTTGGACGACCGTTTTGTCTACTATTATAACGAGGCCAATGACAGGGCTAAACTTAATGATATCCACGTCAAGAGGGCTGGTTATTATTCCGACCTGACCCAAAACAACCCGGAAAACTTGGAAAATTTTCTAAAATTGGCCGAGGCCCAAATCGCTTTAGGTCAGAACGTTGAAGCGAAAAAGAGTCTGCAAGTAATTATTGACTTAGCTAAGGAAGAGCAAAAAACCTTGAAAACAAAAGCTGAAAACCTCTTACAGACGATTTAAGTGGTTTTTAAGGACAAAACCCTTGATTTTTTGTTCATTATTTGCTATAATGACTCCAATGTGAGATTTTCTTCATAACATGGGGAAGACTCCAGTGCTAAATGTCCAACCAAAGGCCCGGAAACGGGCCTTTGGTTTTTGAAGTTAAAGTCCCAGCTTGCTGGGACTTTATTGTTTTTTAATCTAAAATATGAGAAGATAACAGTAATTGAAAATATTGGCGACCATTGGTGGCCGACAGAGGCACTCACATTAGGACATTTAGCATATGGAGTTAGCTCTCTGTCGGCCGCCAATGAGCATCAAAGAGAAGTCTCGCCGCGGGCGGGTTTTTTTATTTTTAAAATTTAAATTTATTAAAAAAAATTTTTTAAAATCGTTTTTTTATTTTCAAAATAAAAAATTAGTAGAAAGTTTTTTGTCTTAAAAATTTTTCAGAAAAATTTTAGAAATGTTTTTCATAAGTTATCCACAATTTTTTGTAAAAAAAGATTGAGATGTTTTGTTTTTTATCTGATAATTAAGAGCAGGAGCAGCAGTGTTATGATTAAAGGTCGAATACTGTTGCAAAGAGCTTTATAAAAAAAGTAAAACTATAAAAAAATGGCAGCAAAGAAAAAGGCTAAGAAGCCGGCGAAGAAAAAGGTCGCCAAGAAAAAGGCCACTAAAAAAGTCGCCAAGAAAAAGGTAGCCAAGAAAAAGAAGAAATAATTTTCTTTTCTATCGTACACCAGAAAAAATTCCGCCTCGTGCGGAATTTTTTTCTTACTTGGACGAAGGTCCACATAGAACAAGTGTGGCGGCGGCTTATTTTTTAAAACTAATCCACTATTATTTTTTTTTTACTCTATGCGGGTTTTAAGTTATCGGCTGTGGGCAATATTTTCTTCATTTGTCATTTGTTTATTGTCAAATTGTCAATTTTGCCGCGCGTTGTTTTTTGCCTCTTTTTTATGTTAACATTAGGAAATCATGTCTATATTTTCAAATATTTTGAAGACGATAAACGACCAGGACAAGAAGTGCTTAAAAGAGGCCGCGAGCACGGTGTCAGTTATAAACGCTCTGGAGAATGAAATTCAAGCTTTATCCGACGAAGCCCTAAAGGCAAAAACAGTTGAGTTCAAGAAGCGGCTGGGTGATGGGGAGACTTTAGATAAAATTTTGCCGGAGGCTTTTGCGGTGGTACGCGAAACGGCCAAACGGGTTCTGGGTCAGCGGCATTTTGATGTCCAGCTGGTCGGCGGTTTGATTTTGCATCAAGGTAAAATTGCCGAAATGCGTACTGGTGAGGGCAAAACCTTGGTGGCGACCTTGCCGGCGTATTTGAACGCGCTTACCGGCAAAGGAGTGCACATAGTAACAGTCAACGATTACTTGGCGCGTCGTGACGCGGTTTGGATGGGCCAAATTTATTCTTTTCTCGGTCTTTCGGTTGGAGTGTTGAACAATCAGACTTCTTATCTTTACGACCCGGAGCATACCGATAAAGATAGTTTACGTGACGAAGAAGGTTCTTTTAGGGTGGTACATGAATTTTTGCGGCCTTGCGCGCGTCGAGAAGCTTATTTGGTGGATGTTCTTTATGGCACTAATAATGAATATGGTTTTGATTATTTGCGTGATAATTTGGTTTATGATACCGCCAATTTGGTTCAACGTTTTAAAGAAGACAGCCATCATTTCGCGATTATTGACGAAGTGGACTCTATTCTGATTGATGAATCGCGGACGCCTTTGATTATCTCGGCGCCTTATGCTGAATCGGAAAAGCTCTATGGCACTTTTGCGCAAATCGCTTCCTCACTCAAGGCAGGGGAGGATTATGAAGTAGATGAAAAACTGAAGGCCATCACTTTGACTGATGAAGGCATCAACAAGGCCGAAAAAAAGCTCGGGGTGGAGAATATTTATACTGAAGGTGGAATTAAGTATGTGCACCATCTGGAAACGGCTGTGCGCGCTAAAGCGCTTTTTGAGCGAGATAAAGATTATGTGGTGCGCGAAGGTGAAATTATTATTGTGGATGAATTTACCGGCCGTCTTCAACCGGGGCGACGCTGGTCGGAAGGTTTGCATCAGGCGATAGAAGCCAAAGAAGGAGTGCCGATTAAAGATGAGTCTCGCACTTTTGCGACGATTACGCTCCAGAATTATTTTCGAATGTATCAAAAAATTGCCGGTATGACCGGGACTGCCAAGACTTCTGCGGAAGAGTTTATGAAAGTTTACGGCTTGGACGTTGTCTCCATTCCAACCAACAAGCCGATAAGGCGTATTGACCATAATGATGTCATATTTCAGACTGAGCAGGGTAAGTTTAAGGCGATTGCCCGTAAAATCAAAGAACTGAACCAAAAGGGTCAGCCGGTTTTAGTCGGCACCATTTCCATTGAGAAAAATGAACTCCTCTCTTCTTACTTAAAGAAGGAGGGCGTGGCGCACGATATTTTAAACGCCAAGAACCACGAAAACGAAGGTCAGGTGATTGCCAACGCCGGGCGGAAGGGTGGAGTGGTGATTGCCACCAACATGGCCGGTCGCGGTGTAGACATCAAGTTGGGGGGAGCGACTCCCACCCCAGAGGAGGCGGCAGAGATACGAGATTTGGGTGGTTTGTTTGTGTTGGGGACTGAACGTCATGAGGCCAGGCGAATTGACAACCAACTGCGCGGGCGTTCTGGGCGGCAGGGCGATTCAGGCGAGACCCAATTTTTTGTTTCTCTGGAAGATCAACTAATGCGCGTTTTTGCCTCTGACCGTATCAAGGGGATGATGGGCCGGTTTGGGATTCCGGAAGATGAACCAATAGAAAACAGTTTTGTGTCGCGCGCGTTGGAAAATGCGCAAGGCAAGATTGAGGGATTTCACTTTGACGCGCGCAAGCACCTGTTGGAATATGACGACGTTACCAGTCACCAGCGTAACACTGTTTATGAGCGTCGGCGGAAAATTTTATTAGGTGGGCCGGAGGCGGTAGATGATTATCTGACGCGAGTTTTGGCCGGAATGACCGATGAGGGCGAGCGAGAAAAGGCCGAAAAACAAATTGCGGCCAAAAAAACCACTCTGGGCGAGGAGGTGTTTTATACCAACGCCAAGCGGATTATTCTGCAAGTGGTAGACTTGTTTTGGGTGGAACACTTGGAGGCAATTGATTATATGCGAGGTAGCGTGCGTTTGCGCGCCTATGGCCAACGCGACCCCCTGGTAGAGTTTAAGCGCGAAGGCCTGGCTTTGTTTAAAAATATGGAAATATCGGCGGCCGCTGCGGCCTTGGAACATATTCTAAATTTAGGGGAGCAGGTTAAAGAAGAAAAAGTGGCACTGGACGAAGTCCATGAGTCAGCTTCCAATATCACGGCTGGTGCCAATCAGACGCGCGAAGAAGGAAGAAAAGTGGGTCGTAATGATCCCTGTCCGTGCGGGAGCGGGAAGAAATACAAAAAGTGTTGCGGTAAATAAGACAGGGTTTCCCGTCGCCTAAGCCCGTCTTAGAGCAAGTTAAAAAAGAAAAAAGTAAGGCCGGAGCGGGAAGTCCCGACTCCGGCCTTTTGACCCAATTTTGGGCAAAGTCACAAAGTTTGGGTTTTGGCATCGGAGATGCAGGCAAGTCTTCGCGAATTTATTCTTTGCAACCACCTTCTGAATCTTTTCCTCGTTCGCTCGAGTCTCCCCAGCGGGTTCCTTGGCGGGTGGTGGTGACTACCCTCACCGAAACCCTTAGTTTCGGATACTCTTGTTCTATTATTGAGCATGGGTCCTCCCTCCTTTCTTTTTGGCGCTTGGGCAAGAGCTATTTCAAAACTGATTTTAGCATGAGAATTTTTATTGGGGGGGACATTTTTCCCGTAGTTATCCACAGGCGGTGAAGTGGAACTGGGAAACAAAAGAAACAGAAAACAAATGGAGCGTCGGAAAATTGGATGAAGAAATTTATAGGACAGAAATCTAAAGGACATAAAGGACACGTTTGAAAAACCCTTGTTTTACAACGTCTTTTAGACTTGCTTTGTTTTTTTGAATTTTTACCTGAATTTTGGCTTAAGATTGGTCCAACATTAATTGACAAAGTACTTGATTTTTTATTGTTGTTCTGTTAGGAATTAAATCAGTTAAAGGTTCAGCTTCTGGGGAGAAGCGTTTGGGCCTCTGATCCGCTCTTTGAAATGATTTGTTCATTTGTGACTATATTTTTTCTGTTACCTTTATGAACAAGCCATTTCTATCAATAACCAAATCAACTATTTTGGGAGTCCTCGTACTAGGGCTGTTTTTGGCGTGCGGAACTCCGGCGGTATTGATGGCCGAAGAAGTAGGCGATGTTCTTGATGTTCAAATAGTAGAGGAATCGTCCGGTTCAGGACCTGGACTGTCTGTTACAGAGCCAGTGGAAACAAAGACGCTGGAGCAGACCCTTGACGAAAACCTATTTGAGAATTCGGTTGTTGAAACCGAAGACCAGAATTTGCCAGATCCAGATGATGGCTCAAATTCTGATGAAGCGGGTGAGCCTGAAGCGCCAGAAGGCGAAATGGCAATCTTTTCGGAGACAGCAACAGCAACTCCTGCCTTATCTACAGAAGCAGAAGAAACTTCTTCTACTTTGATGGCTAGCTCTACGAGCATCGGCCAGGCTAGCACTACCGACGCTACTGACTTCAATCAGGGTGCCGAGCTCACGACTCCCGTTGCTTTAACCGCGGGACAAACCGAAGTTCTGGTGGCTATCAGTAATACTTTGGGGGCAATCAGCGAAGCTTTGGCAATCAGCGATGAGGTGGAATTCACGACCGAGGCTGTTAATGAAGAATCAGAGACTAACAGTCGGGTTGTCATCAGCGAAGAATTTGGGGCTGGCTTGTCCGAAGATTCAGGAGATGGCCATGAAACTAGCGATGATGCTGGTAGCGAAAATAGCTTCCAAACAGAAAGCGCTTCAAACGAGAGCGAAACCGAAACGGCGGTTAGCGTTGAAAATATTTTTCAAACGGAACCTGTCCCGGTCACGCCAAGAAAAATCAGCGCCCAAATGTCCTTTATCACTCAGGCCATGCCCGAAGTAAAGGAGGTTATTAGCGCTGAACATTATTTTAATACTTTGAGTGGTTCGGTTGAGCCAAAGGTGAGTCAAGAACTGACGTTCACCACAGCCGATGTCCCGCCACCCCCGCCACCCCCTGAAGACTCGGAAATTAGCTCCGAGAACTCTTTTGTTACTTTGGACGGACCGATTATCCCCAAGGTCAGCTCAGAATTTTCTTTCGTGACGTCTGATGGTCCACCCCCACCCCCACCGCCTCCTCATTGGGTTAGTTCGGAGGGGACCTTCGTTACTTTGACGTACCCTGATATTCCTGGTGTCAGTGAGGAGAATTCTTTTGTCACTAATTCTTCCGGCGGTGGCGGAGGCGGAGGCGGTGGCGGAGGCGGAGGTGGAGGTCGTCGTGTGGAAAAGGAAGAAGAACCAGAATTGCCTCAAACCTGTCCGCTTTACTTAAAAGAGTTTATTCGTTATGGCCGCGACAATAATCCGCACGAGGTCATCAAACTTCAATTGTTCTTAAAGTATTTTGAAGGTTATGACGTGCCGATAAGCGGTTACTATGACTTGCGGACCTTGCGCGCGGTGGAAAATTTCCAACAGCGTTATCTGCGTGATGTCTTGCGTCCCTGGGGAATTAACGATCCGACTGGTTATGTCTTTATCACAACTACTTTAGCCATCAATAATATTTATTGCGGTCGCGATACTGCTAACTCATTAGATTTACGAAATATTATTGGACAATATTACCAAGAATTGACTGGTGAGCCTTTGGGATTGATTGGCGGCTCGGAAACAACTATCCCAACCACGACCGTTCCAACCACGACAGCTTCTTCAACTCCTTCCGCGACCTCGGGGCCATTTACTGGTGAGCCAAGCGGAGTTTCCGGCGCTCAGCGTTTGTTGGCAGCCCTTGGTATCTTGGCTGACTTCATTGGTGACAATTTGTGTTGGCTTTTGAACTTGCTTCTGTTGGCTATCATTCTATTCCTGCTCTGGTTATTGTGGCGAGACAAAGAAGATGATGATGGATCAGGCTCGACCACTCTTGGTGGTGGAGCACCGGCAGAAACAACCTTAACTGATTCTGACAAACAATATTTAAGTCAATTAGCGCGCGAAGAAGCAGAAAAAGAAACTATAGCGGCTGATGTCGTTCCCACGCCGCCCGGAGTAATTTACCTTGGTGGTCAAGAAAAAAAAGCGGCTCTGGCGCCGACTGAGTCCGAGGGCGCGATTCCGCTTGAGGCGCTGTTTGACGATAATGAAGATTCTTCTTTATCCGAATTGACCGAAAAAGGATTTGAGGGTGGAGAGGGCGACGAAGTCAGTTTGCCAATCTTGGGGGATGAAACAGCTGAAGAAGCCGAAGAAGAGCCTTTTGTAAACCCTGACCAAGAAAGTTTGTTGGAGTCTGAAGAGGTTCAAGCGGACAAAGAAAACAAATCAACACTACCCTAAGAAAAGTAGGTGGCTAAAACGCAAAAAAGCGTGAAATAAACACCGGCTGGATTCAGCCGGCTCTTAAATGAGGGAAGGTTAAAGATTTCGCGGTCTTTGTTTGGACGGCTGCTTATTTAGTTGACATTTTGCTTATTTTTTGTTATGCCTGGGTGTAGATGAAGGCTGGTTTTAGCTGGCCTGGTTATTTGAAAAGAAGGGGGATCGGGTGGTCCGAAACCCTTGTGCCGTGTTGGCCCGCTAATTGGCGGGAAATTCCGCCAATCGGCGGAGGGAGGTTCCCATGAATAC
>Ga0208196_1001044_pt1 | contig 31973 bp, 33 predicted proteins | sample AD_JPNNA7_MetaG_FD_184443 | JGI IMG/M metagenome (GOLD analysis project Ga0208196, IMG submission 184443) | Active sludge microbial communities of municipal wastewater-treating anaerobic digesters from Japan - AD_JPNNA7_MetaG (SPAdes) (version 2) | ecosystem: Engineered > Bioreactor > Anaerobic...
CATGCTCGGCATCGATGAAAGCCGCCACCCCCCCCGCTTTCTGGGTCTCCGCCACGGCGTGCAGGGCCAAGGTGGTCTTCCCCGACCCTTCGGGGCCGAAGACCTCCACGATGCGTCCCCGGGGAAGGCCTCCGATGCCCAGCGCCACGTCCAAGGGGAGCACCCCGGTGGAGATGACGGGGATGGCGGCGGAGGAGCGATCCCCCATCCGCATGATGGCCCCTTCGCCAAATTTGCCCCGAATATCGTCCAGGGCCTGCTCCAGCACGTCGTCCCGAGTGAGGTTTTCCTTCTTTTTGGCCATGATGACCTCCTTAAAGGGGAGAGTCGCTCCGGCAGGAAGGCCGAAGTGGAAATTCTCCCATAATTTCGTACCGGGGTCCCTGGGGAGAAAGGTCGCTTTTCATGATAAGCATCTGGGACGCCACCCAGGGGGATCCGGTGACCGGTGACCGGGCCAGGGCATCCAGGAGCGCCACGGGGAAATCCTCCCCCGTACGTCCCCGTCCCAGGGTGACGTGGGGCAAGAAGGGGCGCCCCTCCCGGGGAAGGCCCGCCGCTTCCGCCGCCGTCTCCACCAGCTCCGCCACGCGGCGCGCCCCCTCCAGCTTGTCCTTGATCCCCAGCCAGAGGGTGCGGGGGTCCCGCAGATGGGGAAAGGCTCCGGGGGGGCCCAGGACCAGCTCGGGCGCCACCAAGGGGGTCCGCGCCAGCCCCCTCTGGAGATGGCGCGCCAGCTCCGCCACGGTGACAAAAGACACTTCTCCCAAGAACTTCAGCGTCACGTGGAGCTGATCACCAGCGACCCACCTGATCCTGGGGGCCACGCGGCGCAGCTCGCCGATCCAGCTTTCCACCCGCCGGGCAAGGTCGTGTTGTAGCGGCAGACAGATGAAACTCCGCATCGTGTCGATCACGGCCCTCCTCCTTCTCCTTCCGCCCCAGATCCCAGCGCCTCCACGAGGCGCTCCAGGGCAAAATGCACGCTCTGAGACCTCACCTCGTCTCGGTTCCCTGAAAATAGGCGGTGCCAGGCCCGCTCGCTTTGGGCCTCGGCCAGAGCGAACCATACGGTACCCCGGGGCTTTTCCGGCCCCCCCCCATCGGGCCCCGCGATGCCCGTGACCGCCAGGGCCAGGTCCACGGCGAGGACCCGCCGGGCCCCCGACGCCATGGCCCGGGCACAGGCCTCGCTCACCGCCCCCTGGCGATCGATGACCTCTTCGGGGACTCCCAGGAGGGAGTTTTTTATCCCGTTACTATAGCTCACCACGGCCCCCATAAAAAGGCTAGAAGCGCCGGGGATGGCGGTGATGGCCCCCGAAAGGAGGCCTCCGGTGCAAGACTCTGCCAGTCCCAGGGTCTTTTTTTGCCGGGTGCCGAGAGCCACTAGACGTTCGGCCAGGGCCCAAAGGCGGTCGCGGTCCAAAATCTCCCCCCCTATTCCAAAAGGGTCGCCATGCCCCCGGCCAGGAAAAACCAGGAGAAAAAGCGCAGAATGGCGTTGGTGGCGATCCCCGCCAAGAGGTCGTCCGCCATGATGCCCACACCTCCGGGAAGGGCTTCGGCCTGGCGGATGGGAAAGGGCTTGACGATGTCCAGAATGCGAAAGACGAGGAAAGAGCCCAGCGCCAGGGAAGGCTCCAGGCCGAACTGGGCAACCCACATGCCCGCCACCTCGTCGATGACGACCTCGGAGGGATCGGTCTCCCCCTTCCGCCGGGCGTAGCGATCCGCCGCCCAGGTGCCTAAAAGGGTCACGGCGACGATGAGCAGGGCGAATAGGGGTAAGTGGCGCGCCGGATAGATCGAGGCCCCCAGGAAGGCCACCCCCGACCCCACCGTGCCGGGAACGGAGGAAAAGCACCCCACCCCCCCCGCCGTGGCCACCCACCCTTCCCAGCTCCGAGGAAGGGGTCTGCGAGGGGCGATCACGACGCCACCTCCCCCACGAGGTCGTGGGGGTGAGCTTCAAGGACGCGCACCGACACCACCTGTCCCGGCGTCACCGGGATGGAGCCACTCCGAATTTCCACTTCTCCATCCACCTCCGGGGCCTCCCGGAAGGAACGCCCCCAGGCGAGGCCTTCATCGGGATCGGCAGATTCTACGAGGACGGCCAAGGTGCGGCCGACCCACCGCTCCTGACGGGCCAGGGAAAGGCGCTCCTGCAACGCCATGATCCTTTCCTGGCGGCGGTCGGCGGTGCGACGGGACACCGAGGGTAAAAGGGCCGCCGCCGCAGTGCCCTCCTCGGGGGAAAAGACGAAGCTGCCCAGGCGATCGAAGGAAATTTCTTCCAGGAAGTCTCGCAGGGTCTCGAAGGCCCGACGGTCCTCGCCGGGAAAGCCCACCATGACGGTGGTGCGCAGGGCAAAATCGGGAGAGGCTCTTCGGGCGGCGAGGAAGAGCCTCCGGAGCTCTTCGGTACGGGCGGGGCGGTTCATGGCTTCGAGGATCCGCTCGTCGGCGTGCTGGATGGGGACATCGGCGTAGGGCAAGAGCTGGGGCAGGGAAAGCATGTGCTCCCAGAAGCTTTCTTTCAGGTGCGACGGATGGAGGTAAAGCAGGCGCACCCACACGTCCCGGGGGAGCTCTCGGGAGAGGTCTTTTAGGAGGGATTCCAGTCCCGCCTCCCCCCGATCTTCGCCGTAGACCGCCAGATCCTGGGCCACAAGACAGATCTCCCGGGCCCCCGACGCCACCAGGCGCTCCGCATCCCGAAGGATTTCTTTGGGAGATGCGCTCTGCAGGGGTCCCCGGAGGGCGGGGATCAGGCAATAGGAACAGCGATGGTCGCAACCTTCGGCAATCTTCAGGTAGCGGGACCAGGGGGGACCCTCGGGCAAGGGATCTCGCTTCCCCTCTTCCTGGGCCCCCAGGGTCCGGGCCAGGGCATCTCCCTCCCCCGCTCCCCACCAGGAATCCACCCAGGGGAGCTCCCGGCGCAACTCATCGCCGTGGCGGTTTACCAGACACCCCATGACGGCCACGCGCCCCAGGCGCCCTTCCTGCTTGAGGCGCTCCACGTCCAGGAGGAGATCCACATTCTCTCTCACCGCCGAGGCGATGAAGCCGCAGGTGTTGACCACGAGGAGGTCGGAGGGCTCCGAAGGGGGCACCAGGAGGTGCCCCCCCCCTCGCAGCTGGGAGGCAAGGCGCTCCGAATCCACCTGGTTCTTGGCGCATCCTAAAGAGATTATCGACACCTTCATCGTGGGGGCTTACTTCACTTCCATGGTGCCGTCAGGGAAGAACTCGACGGTGGCCACTCCTCCGCCGGTACCCTTACCCATGGCCCGGGTCTGCCCCCCCCAGGTGGCGGTGATGGCCGATGATTTTCCCATGCGCACCCGCACGGGGGACGTGAGGGGGATGCGGCGCTCCTCTCCGGCCTTCATGGTGGTCTCGAAGACCGTCCTTCCCCCCTGAACGGCCCGCACCCAACAAGGAGACGAGGCCAGGAGGATCAGATTTTTCCCTTCGGCATCCTGGCTCTTGGCGATCTGATTCATCTCCTTGAGCCACGGGTAGTCCTCGCTCGTCGCATCGGCGGAACGATGGGGCTCGGGGGAAAGGATTTCCGGCGAAAGGACCCGATCTCCGATCGAAGCGTCCTTAGAAGCTCCGGAGGTCCCGACATCGCTGGAGCCCCCGGGAAGCGCCGCCCGCTGCGCCGGAGTGGGGGCCCCGGTGGGCGAAAGGAGGGGCAGGGGCGTCAAGGCCCGGTCGACGGAGGCGGCATCGGGGCGCCCCCCCTGGCCGATCTGGGCCCGTAGAACGTCCCACTCCTTCCAGACAACCCCGGCGGTGAGGATCGCCAGGCCGACGACCATGAGATAGACCCACCTTCGGGAAATCCGGCGGAAACCCGAAGACAGAGGGGAACAAGCCACGGCGCTGTCCGTATCGAGGTCATCGGGCTGCTCTAGGGGCACCTCCTCGGCGAAGGCCTTCCACAGCTGCCCCGCCCCGAGAAACTCCAGGTAGTTGCGGATGAAACCCCGGGCATAGATCGGCGCCGGGAAGCATCCCTCGTCCCCCTTTTCGATGGCGTCGACGAAGCGCTCCCTAATATGGAGGGCCTCTGCCACATCTTTTTGAGAAAGGCCCCGGGCCTCCCGAAGGCGGACCGCTTCCTCTCCCAATTTTTTCAGAGAAAGGCCTTCTTCGTGCATACTCTAGCCTCCTGGGCCACCCTGTGCAGGGTTTCGGCCGCTTTTCCTAGATCTGAAGCGCCGAAAAGGGCGCTCCCTGCCACCAACACATCGCACCCCGCCGCCGCTGCGGCACCCACGGTGCTCTCTCCCATGCCCCCGTCGATCTGGATCACGAAATCTAACCCCCGGATCTCTCGCTCCCGGACGAGGGCGTGGACCTTGGGCAACACCTCGGGGAGAAAACTCTGCCCGCCGAAGCCCGGATTCACCGACATCACCAGCACCAGATCCACCAGATGAAGGGTGGGAAGGATCATCTCCACGGGGGTGCCGGGGTTAAGAGAGACCCCCGGAGACACTCCGGCCTGGCGAAGGGCCTGCAAAACCCGGTGCAGGTGGGGGGTGGCCTCGCCGTGCACCGTGACCACAGAGGGTCCTTCCGCCAGAAAGGCGTCAATGAATCGCTCCGGAGGTTCCACCATGAGATGGACATCCAAAACGCCGCCGGAGAAATCCCGGGCCAGGGCCCGCAACAGGGCGGGACCATAGGAAAGGTTGGGGACAAAGTGACCGTCCATGATATCCAAGTGGAGCCAACGGATCCAAGGATCCCCCAGTCGCTCCAGATCGGCACCGATCCTCAAGGGGTCCGCCGCCAGAAGAGAGGGAGAGATGAGGGGCCCCGACTCCCGCAGGACGCGGGCGCTTACTGGTAACGATCCTGCCATACGAATTCTCCTCCCAGATAGATGGTCACCACGGCCTCCTGGGCATAAGTCTCCTCCAACTTGATATATTCTCCCCCCTGAACCGTTTTGTCCAGGACCGATCTCGTGCCATTTCGGTCCACCACCTCGATGCGCAGGTTCATGGGCTTTACCAGCGGGGGCACCTGATAGCGGATTTTGGCCTTTTTACCCCGAGATCCCCCTTCCGGGGCAGGGGTGGCCTTTTTAGGGGGCTCTTCTCCCTTGGGAGGGGCGGCCACCACGGTGGGGCCCACCTGAGGGGGAACCCCCTCCTCTCCTTCCGCCCGGGGCGGTACCCCTACCACAGGCACTCGCACCGTCCCCGGAGGGGAACCAACGGAGTCTCCCCCGGTCCCTCCCTCTCCTTGAGGGGTAGGAGTCTTCCCTCCCGCCGCCCGATCGGCGGTGGCCACCACCAGCTCGACCCGGCTTCCCTTGGAGACCTTTGTCCCCGGCGACGGGGACATGCGCACCACCAGTCCCGGGGGAGTCGCCAAGGTGTACTGATACCGGACACCTCCCACCCTAAGACCCCCGTCCTCCAGCATTTTCCGGGCCTCTTTTTCGGGGCGCCCCGCCAGTTCTGGCACCTTTACTAGCCCCTGGGGGGCCCCTCCGCCGTAGCTCACCAGAAGGTCCACCCTCATGCCTGCGGGAACGGCGGCGGGAGAGGCGGGGCTTTGGGCCACCACGGCCCCGGCGGGAAGGTTTTTATCCGCCACCCGCACCACGTCCCCCGGGGTGAATCCCTCGGCCTGGAGGGTCTGCACCGCCTGTTCGTACTCCATGCCCCGCACATCGGGAAGGGAAACCTGACGCCCTCCCTTGCTCACCTTGAGGATCACCGCCTTGCCCTTGCGCACCAAGGTCCCCTCCGCCGGGCTCTGGGCCAGGACGGTGCCGGGTTTTTTAAGGGAGTCCAACTGATCCACCCGGGCCACCAGCTCCGATTTTTTTAGTATTTCCACCGCATCAATGACGGAAAGGCCCTCCACCTTGGGCATCGAGACGTCGTTGCCTCCCAAAAATACGGCGTAAAAGGTGAAGACCCCCGACCCCACGATTACCAGCAACACCAAAAGCAGCGTTATGGGCACCAGTTTCCGCATGCCATGCTCCCCCTGTAAGGTTCGTCTCTCTGGCCCCGCCGCTGCGGCGCCGTCTCTACAAAAAAATCCACGAAAATGAGTTCCCTAGGCCGACACCTTCATCAGCACGGTCACGTAAAAGCCATCCACCCAGGGCAATGCGGGGAAGATCGAAAAACCCCAGGGGCGCCCTCGACGCCAGGGAGCCTTTCCCGTCAGGACCGGGACTTCGACCACGGAGGGATCCCGGGCCAGCACGTCGGCCACCACCGCTTCGTTTTCCTCACGAAAGAGGCTACAGGTGGCGTACAGCACGTACCCCCCCGACGCCGCCAACGACGCCCCTCGGGCCAGGAGCCGGCGCTGCAAAGCCGCCAGAGCCCCCACCTCGGAGGGGGTGACGCGCCACTTGGCCTCCGGATGGCGCCCCCAGGTGCCGCTCCCCGAGCAGGGGGCATCTACCAACACCAGACGATAGCGCCTCGAAGCCTCCAAGGCAAGGGCGTCTCCTTCGATGACGGCCCCCACCAGGTGGCGCCGGGCCATCTCCCCTCGAAAGGCCCGGCAACGCCCCGGGGATTTTTCCCAGGCCTCCACCGCCCCCGCCGGAAGGCGCGAGATCAGGTGGGCCGTCTTACCCCCCCGTCCAGCACACATGTCAAGCACCGGGCCATCCCCCGCCAGGGAGAGGGCCAGCTCACTCACCCGCATCGAAGACTCGGTCTGGGGCGAAAGGGCCCCCTGGAGAAAACCGGGAACGGAGGGGATGTGGGGCGTGGCGGCGGTGCGGAGGACTCCGGAAAGGGCCGGAGAGGGCCAGGCCCTAAGGCCCGCTTCCCCAAGCCTCTCGGCCCATCCCTGGGGGGACTCTCCCGGGGAAAGGCAAAAGGAGGTGTAGGGCCTAATGGAAGCCATCTTCACAAGCTGGCGGGCCCCCGACGGGCCAAAGTCCTCTTCGAAGCGGCGAGCCGCCCAATCGGGGACTCCGCGGAAGAGGGCCTGGTCCAAAAGGGCCCCGCTCGCCCCCAGACGCTCCATCAGGGAGATCCCCCGGGGCTCGATGCGTCGCAGGACGGCGTTGACCAGGGCCCCCTCTCGGGGGCTGATGCGCCGCACGTATTCCACCAGGGCGTTTCCCAGGGCCGCCGGAGCAAAGGTCCGCAAGGTACAAAGGCCCGCCGCCCCCACCACGAGGGCCCTCATGGCCCCAGGAGATGGGTCCCTCCGGGGAGGGGTCAGGGCCTCGCGGACCAGACGCTCCCACAGGGCCTTCCGACGGAAGACCGCATAGGCCAGCGTGGCCGCCAGGGAGAGGTCTTCGGGAGTGCCGATCTTCTCCGAAGCTAGGCGCCGCAACGCTTCACTCAGGAACTCCCCCCTATCCACCCCTTCGACCAGCCGCAGGGCGGCCTCCACGCCCCTCATCAGGACACCACTTCGGGGTAGACGTCTTTCCCCGAGATCCGAGTCACCACCAAAAGCTGTTCGGGGATCACCACGCCCCCAAGGCCGTATCTCCGCCGTCCCTGGAGCTCCACTCCCAATATTTCCAACTGAGACACGTCCACATCGGTGGTGATCCAACGCTGGGCCCACACCCCCAGCGAGGGCCCCACGAGCTGCGCCGCCCCTAGGGCCACCAACACCGAAAAAAGGGACATCCTCCCGGTGATCATCAGCAGAAGAAGAAAGGCCACCGCCGCCAGCAGGTTGGCCACCACAGCGGTGGTGCCACACCGGGGGTGTATCGCCAACCCCGCCTCGCCCCCTTGGAGCCTCCGCAGGGCGGTACGGGCCGCCCCCAACACCGTGGCCCCATCGAAGAGGTCGCCCCGTACGGTAAAGCCCTTTTCGAAGGCCAGCCCCGAAAGGTTAAGTGGGCCGTAAGTTTCTTCCAAAACGTGGAGGGTGGCGTGCTCCAGGGCGTGATTGCGCCGCACCCGGGGGTTGACGAGGATCCCATAGAGCTGGGAAGGCCCCGACGCGATCCAAAAGAGGGACTGGGCCGCAAAACCCAGGGGGACGAAGGCCAGAAAGAACACCGCCGCCGCCCCCAGGACGAGGAAGATGATCCCCGGGAGGAAAAGCCCCAGGGCCAAAAAAGCCACCAAGAGGGGCGCACACCCTTGCATCGTCTCACACTCCTCGCTGGCGGCATCCGAGGGCCAAAGTCATTCGTCGCGCCCCCGCAAAAGCAGCAAACGCAGGAGCTGTACCGCCGCCATGACGGTGGCGGCCACGTAGGTAAGGGCGGCGGCGTTCAAGACCCGACGGGCTCCAGCAATCTCTGCGGTGCCCAACACCTGGGTCTCTCCCAGGAGGCGCAGGGCCCGGGAGCTGGCGTCAAATTCCACGGGCAAAGTCACGAGGTGAAAGACCAAGATCCCGGCGAAAAGGAGGATGCCCAGATCCATGAGAGCAGGGATCCGCATGATGATCCCCAGAAAGAACAGGGGCATGGCCAGGGTGGATCCCAGGTTCGTCACGGGGACGATGGCATTCCTTATCCTCAAAGGGGCGTATCCCTGAAGGTCCTGCACCGCATGCCCCGCCTCGTGAGCCGCCACGCCGATGGCGGCAATGCTGGTGCTGCCGTAGACGTCGTCGGAGAGGCGCAATACCTTGCTACGAGGATCGTAATGGTCAGTGAGGGATCCGGGAACACGCTCCACCGCCACGTGGTTCAGGCCGAAACGGTCTAGCAGGCGCCGGGCCGCCTCCGAGGCCCGCACCCCCCGCGCCGAAGACACCTGGCTGTATCGGCGGAAGGTGGAAGAGATCCGCATCTGGGCCCATAGGGCCAAGATGACCGCCGGAATGAGCAGCAACAACGTGGCATCCATGGGAAAAAACATCGCCTCAGCCTCACTTTCTCTACGAAAAAATCCCTAATTTCCCCTATCCCGGGAGCTTTTCTCAGGCCTAAAGGATAACGACTCCCGCCCCCTACACCGCACGATCGACCTCTGGGGACAAAACCCCTGGCACCGAAGCGGCGAGGCTCCCCCGGGGATATCCGGGCGCGATAAGGAGCCGCAGACCAGTGCCCCAGGAGCGTACCGACGGACCCGGCCTTCCCCCCATAAACACGAGAATACCGATACGAAGAGAACTCCGCATCGGTATTCTACACGAAGGGCCCCGGGAGGGCCACTGGAAAATCTGGCGCCCTTTAGTCGTAAAACCGCCGGATGGTATCCACCACCCACTCCTGTTCTTCGGGGGTGATCTCGGGGAAGATCGGCAGGGCCAAGCTCTCCCGGCTTAGGCGCTCGGCCTCGGGGTAGTCCCCTTCCTGCCCTCCCAGGAAACGGAAGCAGGGCTGGAGGTGGAGCCCCAGAGGGTAGTAGACCCTAGAGGTGATGCCCTCGGCGCCGAGGAAGGCCTGGAGATCGTCCCGGCGGGAGCAGCGAATCACGTACTGGTGGTAGATGTGGTAGTTCTGGGGGTCCTCCGCCGGGGGCGTCAGGGCGTCCAAAAGGCCTCGCTCCTCGAAGAGGATACGGTATCTCTCTGCGGCGAGGCGGCGCTCTTCGTTCCACTCCTCCAGGTGCCTCAGGCGTACCCGGAGGATGGCGGCCTGAAGGGTGTCCAGGCGGCTGTTGAGCCCCACTTCTTGGTGGAAGTAGGCTTCTTCCGCCCCGTGGACCCGAAGGCGGCGCAGGCGTGTCGCCAGGGCATCGTCGGTGGAGGAAATCATGCCACCATCGCCATAGCATCCCAGGTTTTTTGTGGGAAAGAAGGAAAAACACCCCAGGCTCCCCACGCTCCCCGACCGGGCCAGGCGCCCGTCGATCCGACGCCAGGCCCCAAAGGACTGGGCGCAGTCTTCCACCAGACGGAGGCGCCCCTCCCGCAAGACGGGATCGAGGAGCTCCACCTCGGCCATCTGGCCAAAAAGATGCACCGGGAGGATGGCTCGAGTTCGGGGAGAAATCTTCTCCAGAACCTGATCCATGCGAAGGTTGTAGGTCTCGGGGTCGATATCCACGAAGATCGGCCGGCCCCCCAGCCGGGTGATACTGCTCACGGTGGCAAAAAAGCTATAAGGGGTGGTGATCACCTCGTCCCCCTCCCGGAGGTCCAAGGCCATGAGGGCCAAGAGCAGAGCGTCGGACCCCGAGGCGCACCCGATGGCGTGAGGCACCTCCAGATAGGATTGGACTTCTTTTTCAAAAGCCCCCACGGCGGGGCCCAGGATGAAGTGTTGGCTCTCCAACACCTCGTCCATCGCTTCGGCGATCTCCTCGCGGATACGTCGGTAGTTGCGCTTCAAGTCCAGAGTGGGAAGGGATCGTGTGGCCATCATGGGGCCTCCTTGTCATCTTGGCATGGAATGGGTCTAAAGGGGCTTTCCCCCTACGACTCGTTATCCCCGGGGCGCCGGAGATTGTGGACCGCAGAACGCCCCATCCCTCGGGTTTTTTAGCGATGAATCAGTGATCCGGCTGAGCCATGCCCGTCATGGTGGTCCTCAGGTGATCCCGCATGAGGAGCTCCGCCCGGACCCCGTCGCGGTCCCGTAGGGCCCGGAGAAGGTCTTTATGCTCCGCCATGCTGGGATTGACCTCGTCTTCATAGAAGGGGTCGTAGAAGACGATGTATACGTTGGTCCGGGCGAGGATGTTTTCCACGTAGGAGGCCAGGATGCGGTTTCCCGTGGCCTCCGCCACGGTGCGGTGGAATGCTTCGTTGATTTCCATGTAGAGCTCCAGGTTTCGGTCTCGAAAGGCCTCCTCTTCCGCCCCGATGATCTCTTCCATACGCCGAAAGTGCTTTTCCGACATGGCCCGGGCCGCCAGGCGGGCCGCCAGACATTCGAGTTGCTCCCGCACCACGTAGGCGCTCTCCATCTCCCGCCTGGAGGGGGACGCCAGCCGGGCTCCACTGTTGGGGACAATGTCCACCAACCCCTCGCTCTCCAGCCGCCGCAAGGCTTCTCGTACGGGAGTACGACTTACCCCCATCTGCACGGCGATGTTGACCTCGGGAAGGCGCTGTCCCGCCTTGATTTTCTTGGTGATGATCCGGTGCCGCAGCTCTCGGTATACATAATCTGCGGAGGTCGTATATAATTGGGTCTCTAGCATGGGGGGCCTCCTCCCTTGCGCTGGTCAAGTGGGACTTTTGCGCGGAGCCTAAAGGTCTCCGGTGGGCATTTTATCACTTGGCCAAAGCATGCACCATGTTTTTTTGATTCCTCTCCGACGGGGACAGAAAAAATAGGGCCAGGTCTCACGCCCCGCTCTCGAGGAATCCACCATCGGCCTCGTCGCCCCTGCGCGGAGCGCAGGCCCGGCGCTCCGATGCAGATCACGACCCTATCTGGCCCCACCGCCCCGTCCGGAGCGTGGAACGAAGCGTCTAAGGAGGTTTTGCCATGCCATTGCCCACCGCCGCCCTGCCCCGGGAAGATGTCACCCTCCTTCCCTCTCCCCTCATCGAGTTCATTCGCCTGGGCCTGGAACACTCCGCCATCCCCCTTACCTCGGGACAGCCTCATCCGTCGTGCTACCCCCTGACGGAGCTGGCGACAGCGGCCTCCGAGGCGATCCGAGGCGAGGGAGAGCGCCACCTCCGGTACGGCGCCAACCGGGGCCTGGGGAAGCTTCGCGCCTTGGTGAACAGAGAGTTAATCAATCAATCCCTCTTTCCCCCCGACCTCTCTCCGGATTCCCTGGTACTCACCGTGGGGGCCCAGGGGGCCTTCGACCTGCTATGCCAGGCGGTGCTGCGCCCGGGAGAGGCGGTGGCCCTGGATGCCCCCTGTTACCCCGACACATGGTGCACGGTGGTCCGACGAGGAGGAAAGGTGATTCCCATCCCCGTAGATGCCGAGGGGATGGACGTGGACGCCCTGGAAGGGGCCCTGCACCAAGGAATCCGGCCCCGCCTGGTCTACACCATCCCCACCTACCAGAACCCCACGGGGTGCTCCCTCTCTCGGGAGCGGAGCTCCCGGCTGGTGGCCCTGGCGGAGCGCTTCGACTTTCTGGTCGTGCTGGACGATCCCTACCGTTTGCTCCCCCTGGACGAGCCCCTGCGCTCCGGGGAGGAGTTCTTCCCCTGGAAGGGGTGGGACTCGGGGCGCGTGGTGGCCCTGGGCTCTTTTTCCAAGATCCTGGCCCCGGGGTTGCGCGTGGGATGGGCTCATGCCGCTCCGGAGCTGGCAGACGCCCTCGCCACGCTCCAGGAGATGAGCCACATTTCGCTCCCCGCCCTAGATGCCCTGGCGGTGGCGTCGTTTTTGGAGCACCACGGCCTGGAGGGGCAGATCCAAAGGGTCCGGACCTTTTTGCAGGGCCAGCGGGCCGCCCTTATCGACGCCATGGCGGAAGCCCGGCTGGAGGAGCTGGGGTGTGGCACCATGGCCAGCGCGGGGGGGTGTTTTCTAGGGCTCGTGCTTCCCGCTGGACGAGAGGCCTCCCCCGTGGCCCGAACCCTGGCGGCGGATTTCGGCGTGGCCACCGTGCCGGAGCGGGCCTTCTGGCCCCCCCACGGGGAAGGGACCCCGGACCGATTCCTGCGCCTGTCGTTTTCCTGGGCCACTCCGGAGGAATTTCGCCGCTCCGCCCAGGCATTCCGCCAGGTCCTGACGACGCCATGAGGCTTTTGGTGCTAGTCCTATCCCTGGGGTGCGTGGTGGCCTACGGACGGGCCTTGGGTGAGCTGGGGGGGTACTTCCTCGGCAAGGGAAGCCTGGTGGTGGTAGGGGTAGGGCTTCTTGGGGGGACTTTGGCAGGGGTGGGGGCCGTGGGGCTCTGGCGCCGCTACCTGGTGCCCCGGGATCCCTCCGCCCCAAAAGGCCCCCCGAAGGTCGACCCGCGCCTCTAGATTCTTGTGGAAATCAACTTAAAGGCTCGCGCCCCCTCATCCGGGGCGCGTCGAGCCCTTCCGTCATCGCCCAAGGATGCCCTTGGGCCCGCGAAGGAGGTACCATGACCCCTGTATCAGAAAAGCCCCAACCCTGGTTCGTCTTCCACCGAGACGACATCGTCTTGCGCCACACCGATCCCCCGGAGCTCCCGACGCCTGAGGACCGGGAAATCCTGGCTCCCCTGCTCCGGAACGAGTGTCCCGCAGGGGCCTTTCCCGGCGAGGACCTTCCCTGGGGAGATCTCGACCCCCGGAGCTCCTTGCCTCCGGGCTTTGCCCCGTTCTCCCGGAGATCCCTCTGGGATCTCTATGGAGAGGGCCTTTTCGTCCGGGCGGGCCGGGCCTTCCACCTGGCCTACTGGGAGCGTACCCACGCCTTTTGCGGCTGCTGTGGCGCCCCCACCCAACGGCACCCCGACGAGGTCGCCCTCCGGTGCCCCCGGTGTGAACACGTGACGTACCCGGTGATCTCCCCGGCGGTGATCATGGCCATCCGCCGGGACGACAAGATCCTCCTCGCCCGGGGGGCCCACTTCGTCTCGGGAACCTATAGCGTCCTCGCGGGTTTCGTAACTCCCGGAGAGACTCTGGAGCAGGCCGTGGCCCGAGAGGTGAAAGAGGAAACGGGCATCGACATCGACGAGATCACCTACTTCGCCAGTCAACCCTGGCCCTTTCCCCAATCCCTCATGGTGGCCTTCAAGGCCCGGTGGGCCGGGGGAGAGATCGCCGTGGATCGCCGGGAGCTCGAAGACGCCCGATGGTTCTCCCCAGGGGAGGACCTTCCCATAATGCCCTCTTCCCGCAGCGTCTCCCGGAGGCTCATCGACGACTGGCGCCGCAGCACCGGGGCGACGCCGGACTGAGAAGACCTTCAGGCCACCTCGCTCCGGTCGGAGGGAAGGAGTCGCCCCTCTAGCTCCTCCACCCGTTCTCGGAGCCACCGCCCCTCGTCTTCGAGGCGCTCCAATCGCTCCACCATGCCTCGGGCGCTCCGCCGTACCTCCCCGCCCTGGCGGGTGATGAAGGCGGGAAAACCTACCACTGTGGCGCCCGGGGGGACGTCTTCCACCACGATGGCCCCGGCGCCCACCCGGGCGCCCTCTCCCACCACAATGTCCCCCAGCACCCGGGCACCGCAGCCGATGAGGGCCCCGCGCCGCACGGTGGGGTGGCGTTTTGCCCCCCTTTCGTTGCCCGTGGCCCCCAGGGTGACTCCCTGGAAGAGGGTGACGTCGTCTTCCACCACGGCGGTCTGGCCGATGACCACCCCCATGCCGTGGTCGATGAAAACGCCCCGACCCACCCGAGCTCCGGGATGGATCTCTATGCCGGTGATCCATCGCATCAATATCGAAAGAAATCGAGGGAGCACCGGAAGGCGGAGCCCGGCGTAAAGAAAATGGATTCCCCGGTGCGCCAGAAGGGCCCAAAGTCCCGGGGTGCAAAAGAGGATCTCCCCCACCCCCCGCATCCCCGGCGGAATGGAGGGGTCGTGGCGCCGCACCGCCCGGTAGTCTTCTCCGATCTCGTGAAAGAGGGCCATATCTTTACTCCTTTCTCCGGCCGGTCAGGGACCGGAAAGGGCATAAAAGAGGGGACCGTCGGCGCTGCGACGGTCCCCTCTTTTATAGGCTCCCTATTACCGAAAGGGGTAGAGATCCCCCCTCTTTCGTGCCCGTGCCGCCGCAGCATCGCCCTATGGCCGCTGCGGCAAATCCCGCAGGGGGAACTATGCGTCTCCCACCCGACAACAACAGCACCACACGAAAGAAAGCTTCACCGCAACCTCCCCTTTCCTGTTGGGAGCGATCCTACCACGAGAAGGGAATTTTGTCTAGAACTCCTTAGAATTTTTTTGGCCCCCGGCGGGACAATAACCCGGGGGATCGATCTCTCCCGTCACAGGAGACGAAAGAGGGCATCCTTAAAGCATTCCGAGGTGGTGGGGTGGGGATGCACCGTATACGCCACCTGGCGCACGGTCATGCGGGCCCCCACGGCGAGGGTGGCTTCGGCGATGAGGGACGCCGCCTCGGGACCCACCATGTGGACCCCCAGGATTTGGAGGTCCTGGTCTGCATCCGCCACCACTTTCACGAAACCGTCCGTCTTGCCCATGGCCCGGGCCATGCCGTTGCCCAGGAAAAAGGCCTTGCCCACGGCCACCGAGAGTCCCCGTCCCCGGGCTTCTTCCTCCGTGAGTCCCACGGTGGCGATTTCCGGCTCGGTGAAGATGCACCCCGGCATGGCGTCCCGGTTGACGGGGCAGGGTTTCCCCCGCATGGCCCCCACGGCGGCGAGGGCCTCGTACTCCGCTTCGTGGGCGAGCATCTGCCCTCCGGTGACATCTCCCACGGCGTAGACCCCGGGGATGTTGGTTTCCATGGCCTCATTCACCGCGATGGCTCCCTTTTCCACAGCCACGCCGGAGTTCTCCAGACCGTAGCCGTCGAGGATGGGCTTCATGCCGTAGGCCACCAGCAGGCGGTCACAAAAGATTTCCTCTCGCTCCCGGTTCTTGGAGCTCCCGGAAATCCGCAGGATCCCCTGGGGAGAAGCGACCTTTTCCACGGCGTCGATGTGAAAGCTGTCGATCATGGCGATGCCCCGCTTGCGGAAGAGCTGGGCCACTTTTTTCTTGATGTCTCCGTCGCATTTCCGAAGGATCTCGCCGGAGTGTTTGAGCAGGGTGACATCCCGCCCCATTTCCCGGAGCATTCCCGCGAGCTCCACCGCGATGACCCCCGCCCCCGCCACGGCCACGGAGCGCACCGCATCATTTTCCGCAGGGTTCCAGAGATCGCTCCGGGTCACGGCCCAGTCTCCGGAGATGACTTCTTCCAGGGTGTTTCCGGGAAAGTCGGGGAGGAGGGATCGGGAACCCGGCGCCAGGATCAGAAATCTCCCCTCCAGGGTGCGGAGGGTGCCGTCCGGAGCGGTGACCTCCAGGCGTTTCGTCTCGCCCTGGGCGGTGTGGATTTTCCCCGTGCCTTCCACCACCTCCACGTGGTGCATGTCCATGAGGGAGCGCAAACCCCCTTCCAGCTCCTCCACGATGCGGTTTTTCTTTTCCCACATGCGCTCTACGGGGTTCATTTTTCCGAGGACGTCGCAGTAGTACGCCTTGGTGGGGATGCACCCCCGGTGGAGGCACACGCCCCCCAGGCGGTACTTTTCCACCAGAGCAACCTTGAGTCCCGCATGCCCCGCAAGCTCCGCCGCCCGATATCCTCCGGGGCCTCCCCCCAACACCAGTACGTCGTACATGGCTCTTGCCGTCCTTTCACCACGCTTCCCCCCTAAAACGCGATCCCCGCCCCTCCCCGATCCGCCCCCTCGAGGGGTGGACCGGAAATTTGCCAGGGCGGGGAACGCGGGGGGTTCCTTCCGGGCGGCGGCGCCGCCAAACCGCCATGTTTCCCAGCTTATGAAATATCGCTATTTGTTTAGATCGGCGGCCCCTTTCTCCGTCGGCACGACCCGGGGGGCGTCACCGGATCTTTCCGTCACTTGCCGCAGGATTCTCCCGAGGTCTCCGCCGTCCAGCGCAGCACCGGATTCCGCGCCGCCAGGGTTTCGTCGAAGCGGGAACGGAGGGTGCTGTGGGGAGCCTCGGCGAAGATTTCTGGGTCTTGCTCCGCCTCGTCGGCGATGGCGAGCATGGCTTCGGCAAAGGCATCCAGGGTCTCTTTGCCTTCGGTTTCGGTGGGTTCCACCATGAGGGCCTCTTCCACCAGGAGGGGGAAGTAGATGGTGGGGGGATGGATGCCGAAATCGATGAGGCGTTTGGCCAGGTCCAGGGCAGTGACGCCGTGGGCTTCCTTTTGGCGGTGCGCGGAGAGGACAAACTCGTGCTTGCAGGGCCCGGAGAACTTCACGTCGTACCGACCTTGCAGAAGGGCCATGAGATAGTTGGCGTTGAGCACGGCGTTTTCCGCCACCTCCCGGAGACCGTCGGGGCCCATGGAGAGGATGTAGGCATAGGCCCGCACCAGCACTCCGAAGTTGCCGAAGAAGGAGCGCACCCGGCCGATGGACTGGGGACGGTCGAAATCCAGCACGTACCGCTGGTCCTTCCGGATCACCACGGGCTTGGGAAGGAAGGGCACCAGGCGCTCTCCCACCCCCACGGGTCCCGATCCGGGGCCTCCTCCGCCGTGGGGGGTGCTGAAGGTCTTGTGGAGGTTGAGGTGTAGCACGTCAAACCCCATGTCTCCGGGGCGGACCTTGCCCAAAATGGCGTTGGCGTTGGCTCCATCGTAGTAGAGCAATCCCCCGGCGCCGTGCACCAGCTCCGCCACTTCGGCGATGTGTTCTTCAAAGAGCCCCAGGGTGTTGGGGTTCGTGAGCATGATCCCCGCCACCCGGTGATCCAGGAGCCCCCGCAGGGCCTCCAGATCGACGTTTCCCCGGGCGTTGGAGGGAACCTGCACCACGTCGAACCCCGCCACGGCGGCGGAGGCGGGATTGGTGCCGTGGGCGGTGTCGGGAACGATCATGGTGCGCCGGTGGGACTCCCCTCGGGCATCGTGGTACGCCCGCATGAGGAGGATCCCCGTAAACTCTCCGTGGGCTCCCGCAGCGGGTTGCAGGGTCACCGCCCGCATGCCGGTGATCTCGGCGAGCATTTCCTGAAGGTGAAACAGGAGCTCCAGGGCCCCCTGCACGTTTTCCTCCCCCTGGAAGGGGTGAATGGCGGCAAAGCCGGGCATCCGGGCGGCGTTCTCGTTGATTTTCGGGTTGTACTTCATGGTGCAGGACCCCAGAGGATAAAAGCCTTCGTCCACACCGAAGTTGAGCTGGGACAGGGCGGTGAAGTGGCGCACCACATCCACCTCGGAAACTTCGGGGAGGCCCGCCGGGGTCTTTCGGACAAATTCCGAAGGAAGGAGCTTTTCCCAGGGGGTTTCGGGGACGTCCAGGGCGGGCAACGCCACCCCCTGACGTCCGGCCTGGCTCTTTTCAAAGATGGGTTTCACGCAGCGCTTCATGCGACTCTCACCCCCGCCTTCTCCGCCAAGGTCTCGATCTCCTCGCGGGAACGTTTTTCCGTCACCGCCACAAGCCATCCTCCGGCGAGCTCGTGATAGGACCGGCCCAGGTCGTAGCCCCCCAGGATCCCGTCCTTCAGAAGCCGGGCGTTGAGATGTTCCACGGGCTCCGGGGTCTTCAGGGCAAATTCCCGGAAGAAGGGGGCGTCAAAAAGGGGCGTAAAGGCCCCGGAGGTCACGAGGCGATCCCGGGCGTAAGCGGCCTTCTGGAAGCACGATGCCGCCACGTCCCGCAATCCTCGGGGGCCCAGGAGGCTCAGGTGGATCGTGGCCCGCAGGATGCAGAGGTTCTGGTTGGAGCAGATGTTCGACGTGGCTTTTTCGCGCCGGATGTGCTGCTCCCGGGCCTGCAGGGTGAGGACGTACCCCTTGCTCCCCCGGCGATCCACGGTCTGTCCCACCACCCGGCCGGGCATCTTGCGCATGAGGGCCTTGGTGGTGGCAAAAAATCCGAAGGCGGGTCCTCCGAAGCTCATGGGCTGGCCCAGGGGCTGCCCGTCCCCCACCACCACGTCGGCGCCAAAGGCCCCGGGGGGCTCCAGCAACGCCAGGGGCAAAAGATCGGTGGAGACCACGAAGAGGGCTTTCGCGTCGTGGGTTCGGTCGCCGAGGGCCTCCAACGTTTCCAGAACGCCGAAGAAGTTGGGGTTTTGGACCACCACCGCCCCGGTACGGGGCGAAAGCAGGGCTTCGAGTTCCTGAAGATTCACCCGACCGTCGGGGCCGAAGGGCACCTCCCTCACCGAGATACCCCGGGCGGCGGCGTAGGTGGCCAGCACCTCCCGGGCATGGGGGTGCACGGAACGGGCCACCAACACCTCCTCCCGCTTGGCGGCGGCGCAGGCGATCATGGCCGCCTCCGCCAGGGCGGAGGCCCCGTCATACATGGAGGCGTTGGAGATGTCCATGCCGGTGAGCTCACAGACCATGGTCTGGTACTCGAAGATCGCCTGGAGGGTGCCCTGGCTGATCTCGGGCTGATAGGGGGTGTAGCTCGTGGTGAACTCCTGCCGGGACACCAGGTGGTCAATGACCAGGGGAACGAAGTGGTCGTAGACCCCGGCGCCGAGAAAGCACACGTGGCTTTCCGCCGTGGCGTTGCGCCCGGCGAGGTCTCGCAGATGGGCCAGGAGTTCGGGCTCCGAGAGGGCTCGGGGGATACGAAGGTCTCCGGCAAAGCGCAGCTCCGGAGGGATGTCCCGAAAGAGCTCCTCCACGGAGCGGGCGCCAATGGTCTCCAGCATGGAGCGGCGCTGTTCCTCCGTGTTGGGAATGTAGCGCGACATGATCCCGTCTCTCCTAGTGGGCGGGGGCGTTTTCGCAGTGGGTCGCGTAGGCGGCGGCGTCCATGAGGTCTTTCACTTCGTCGGGGTGGGACATGTCGATCACCGCGATCCAGCTTCCGTAGGGATCCTCGTTGACCTTCTGGGGAGCGTCTTCCAGATCGCCGTTGACTTCCACCACCGTCCCCGAGATGGGGGCGAAGATGTCGTGGGCCCCCTTGACGGATTCCACCACGCAGAAATCCTCTCCCGCCTGCAGGGCTTTCCCCACGTCCGGCAGTTCCACATAGACGATGTTTCCCATGGCGTGCTGGGCAAAATCCGTAACGCCCACAAAGGCCCTGGATCCCTCGACTCGCACCCACTCGTGGGTGGCGGTGTACTTGTAACCCTGCTCCACTTTCGTCGCCATGACATTATTCCTCCCTTTCGGCCCCTCGGCCTCTAGATATCTCTTTCCGGTCTCCCGCGAAAAGCGACGCGACGCCCCATTCCGGGTCCCATGGAGGGCCCGATCGGGGCTATTTCTTGTAGTTTTTGCGGTAGAAGGGCTTTTTGATCACCCGGGCCCGCTTTTCCTTGTCCCGGATGACCACGGCGATCTCCGTCCCCTCGGCGGCCAGATCGGCGGGGACCATCGCCAGGGCGATGCTCTTGTCCAAGGAGGGGGCATACCCCCCCGTGGTGACGAAGCCCACAGGGCGTCCTTCGTACCGCACCTCCTGGTCGTGGCGCGGCACGCCCTTGTCCAGAAGCTCCAGCGCCACGCTCTTTCGGGAAAGGCCCCCTTCCTTGAGCCCTCGCAGGGCGGCGCCGCCGATGAGCTCTTTTTTGTCGAGCTTCACGAAAAAGCCCAATCCCGCCTCCAGGGGGGTGATACTGGGGGAGATCTCCTGGCCGTAGAGCGGCAGGCACGCCTCGAAGCGCAGGCTGTCCCGGCACCCCAACCCCACGGGCAGGAGGCCCTCGTCCTTCCCCGCCGCCATGACCGCCCGCCAGATCTGGGCCCCCGCCTCCCAGGGGGCGTAGATCTCAAAGCCATCCTCCCCCGTGTAACCCGTGCGGGAGATCAGCACATCCACGCCGTCCAGCGTGGTCTGGGGGACGAAGTGAAAAAATCCCAGGGCGGAGGCGTCGAAGGAGACGAGCTTCTGCAGGATGCGTTCCGCCGCTGGGCCCTGGAGGGCCACCTCGGAGGTCTGCGAGGACACGTCCCGGAGCTCCACCCCGGAGGGGGGAAGGTTCATCTTGAGCCAAGCCACGTCCTTTTCCACGTTGGCGGCGTTAATGACCAGGTAGTACCGAGTGCGGGAGAAACGGTAGACCAGGAGGTCGTCCACCACGCCCCCGTTGGGGTAGCACATGAAGTTGTAGACCACCTGGCCGTCGTGCATGGCCTCCACGTCGTTGGTCACCAGGCGCTGAAGCCAGGCTTCGGCCCCTTCGCCGGAAATCCAGACCTCGCCCATGTGGGAGACGTCGAAGAGCCCTGCGGCGCTCCGCACCCGACGGTGTTCCTCCACGATGCCCACCTCGTAGTGCACCGGCAGATTCCACCCGCAGAACTCCACCATGTTGCCGCCCAAACTCTTGTGCTCATCGTACATCGGCGTTTTTTTCATCCTGTCACCTCCCAAAAGTTTGACCGACGGCGATCCGCCGGGGTCATGTCGGGGCGCTCGCAAGCCAATTCTTCATGTCTTCTATCTCCTCCGGCCCCTCGAGACCAAAGGCCTCGGTCAGTGCCCCGACCAGGGCTCCAGGGTCGAAGGGGGCGCGCTCCAGGGCCCCGGGAATCCGGGCCATCAATTCTCCGTCCAGGGCATCGGAAAAGATGGCGCAGGAGCGCACCACCCCCGAGACCACGTCAAAGCGCAACTCCACCTGTCCCCAGGAGAAGCGGCGCTCGAAGGCCGCAGAAAAGGGAGGGGTGCGGCCAAAGCGCCAAAGGTCTCCCCCATAGCGCCCCCGGACTTCCACGAGCTCGTCCCGGGGCACCACGTCCTCCAGGGAAAGGGGGGCCCCCAGCTCGCCGTACTCCTCTTCGAAGGCCTCCCTCAGGGCCCTCCGACAATGGATCCCGTCCACCCGAGAGTTCATCTCTTTCAGATTGACCACTCGGGATCGCACGGAGGCCACTCCCTTGCCTTCGAGCTTTCCCGGAGACACATGGAGGTAGCGCTCCAGGCATCCCAAGTCCACGTCCACCAGAAGGGTCCCGTGATGAAAGTCGGCGTGCTTACCCCGAAAGTAGGCGTTGCCGGAGAACTTCCTCCCCTCCGCCAACAGGTCGTTCCGGCCGCTGACTTCCGCCGGGATTCCCAGGGATCGTACGGCCCGAGCGATGACTTCCAACTGCCGGCCGAAATCGTAGAGACCCTTGCCCAGGAAAAAGGTGAAGTTGAGGTTCCCCAGGTCGTGGTACACCGCCCCTCCCCCGGAGAGACGCCGGGCCAGCCGCCCTCCGTCGCGCTCCAGGGCGTCCACTCGGCACTCCTTCCAGGGGTTTTGGTGGCGCCCGATCACCACCGTGTGACGATTTTGCCATAAAAAGAGCCCCACTTCCCCCGGGCCCGTCCGGCGCCACAGGCACTCTTCCATGGCCAGGTTCTCCCAGGGGTCCACCGACCAGGATTCGGCCCACCATAGGCGTCCTTTCTCCACTCCATCCCCCCCCTTCGACCTCTTGCGCCCTCTCTCATCTCTCTCATCGGGGCTCTCCCCGACCTTCTTCGAAAGGGATCTTTTGTACCGGAAAAAAGGCGCTCGTTCCCCCATGTTCCCGTCTCGGTCAGCCCCATGACCAAATCCACGATGGATTGTACCACATCAGAGAAAAAGGGGGATAAGTCGGAAGAGAGGCGAAAAGACCAGGCCCCCCGGCACGCGCAAAAAGGCGCGGGGCACTGCCTCAAAAAGCCCCCTGGCCTTCTCTGTCGCGGGCCCTGGGGGGCTCACTTTCAGAGCGTGTCCGGCCACAGTCCTTTCGCCTGAGAGTTTCGGAGGTCCCCCCTCCTTGCCCCTTCGGCGACGGCCTTCCCCCCGAGGGCGAGAAGCCGTCTCTCCCGTGACCTTCATCCGTGTTTGGAGCAAGTTTACCCCACCCCTCCCATTCGTCAAGACCGAGACGATCCCTTACTCCCCGCACGGAAACCGTGCCCCTCGCCGGAGGCTCTTTCGGTGACCCCGCTCCCCCGGTCCCCTGAGGGGAGTTCCCCCCGACTTCAAGCTCCGGTAGGAGTTTCTTTACGCCCCCCAGACAAATTCTCCCCTTACCCCTTGCGCTCCGCGCCCCACCGCTTTATGATAGTGCCGTGGCGAATCATCCGGCCCTCGGGCCCAAGGAGGAATGCCCCATGTCGATCAAAATTCTTGTCGCCGTAGACCTGAGCAAGTTTTCCGAGGCCCTGGTGCAGTATGGACACGAACTGGCCCATCGGCTCAACGTGCAGGTGGATTTCATCCACGTGTTGCCCCACGCGTCGCTCTTCCGGGGCTACGAGCCCTGGCTTCCCCCCGAGGTGAGCGTGGAGGTGCGAGAGATCGCCCAGAAGAAGATCAGCTACTGGCTCCGCAAGGCGGAGGAAGCTAACCCCCGCCCCTCGGAGCACCAGCATCGCATCATCGTGGAGGAGGGGGTTCCCTCCGACACCGTCATCTCCCAAGCCAAGGCGGGGGGATACAACCTCATCGTGGTGGGACACCAGGGGCACAGCGCCCTGGAGTACCTTTTCGTGGGCAGTACCACCACCTCCATCGCCCGGCATGCCCATTGCTCGGTGCTGATTTTCCGCCCCGGGCTCGAAGCGCTTTAGAGGCCGTCGCCATGGAAGACGGATCCTTGCCCCTGCGAGGGATCGCCTTGGCGCCGGGGGTCGCCCTGGCACGGGCCGTGGTCTGGCGCCGGATCCCCTTCGAAGAGGCCAAAGGGGAGGGGCAGGGCCCCGACCGGGAACGGGGCCGGCTCGCCCAGGCCCGTAACGAGGCCCGGGAGGAATTGGCCGCCCTTAGGCGTCACGCGGCCCAGACCGTGGGGGAAGAGAGGGCGGCGGTCTTCGATGCCCATGTCCTCATGCTGGATGATCCCCTTTTCGTGGGGGGAATGGAGGAGGAGATTGCCCGAGGTCTTTCAGCCCCGGACGCCGTGGTGCGCAAGACCGCAGAGATCCGCCAGCTCTTCGAAGGGCTCCCCGATCCCTACCTGAGGGAGCGAGGGGCCGATGTGGAGGACGTGGGGCGGCGCCTTTTTCGTCACCTCCTCGGGGTCCCGTCGTTGGAGCTCTCCGCCGTCGCCGATCCTCCGGTGCTCGTCGCGGAGGAGCTCTCCCCCTCGGAGACTGCGGGCCTCTCGGCGAACTCCGTGGCGGCCTTGGTGACGGAACGGGGAGGGGCCACAGGACACACCGCCATCCTGGCCAAATCCCTGGGCATCCCCGCTGTGGGAGGCATCGAAGGGCTTTTGGACTCCGTGGCACCGGGGGACTGGGTGGGGGTAGACGGGGACCGGGGAGAGGTGGTCCTGCGACCGTCGCCCTCGGAGCTAATCCTCTGGGAAAAACGCCGGGAGCTGAACCGACAGGAGCTTCAGGTGCTCCGAGGGCTGCGGGACCTGCCCGCCATCAGCGCCGACGGGGTCTCCGTGGAGCTCTGGGGAAATATCTCCCGCCCCGAGGAGACCGAGGAGGTCGTGGCCCAAGGAGGTACCGGCGTGGGGCTTTTCCGCACGGAGTTTTTGTACATGCAAAGCTCCGACCTTCCCTCCGAAGAGCATCAGTTCGAGGCATACCAAAGGGCGGTGCGGGGCATGGGGGGACGCCCCACGGTGATTCGCACCCTGGACGCCGGGGGAGACAAGGAGGTCCCCTGCTTGGCGTCCCTGTTGCCGAGGGAAGAAAATCCCTTTATGGGGTATCGGGCCCTCCGGATCTGCCTGGAGCACGAAGAGATCTTTCTCCCCCAGCTCCGGGCCCTCCTCCGGGCGGGGGCCTTTGGCGACTTGAGGATCATGTTCCCCATGGTGGCCGGGCCCGACGACCTGGGGCGCGCCCGGGACGCCCTCGAAAGGGCCCGCAAATCTCTAGAACGCGACGGGGTCCCCTTCGGGCCGGTCAAGGTGGGAGCCATGATAGAGATCCCCTCCGCCGCCCTGCAGGCCCGGGAGCTGGCCTCCCTGGTGGATTTTTTTTCCGTGGGAACCAACGACCTGACGCAGTACGCCCTGGCGGCGGATCGCATGAATCCCCGGGTGGCCCCGTGGTACGACCCCTTCTCTCCCGGGGTCTTCCGCCTGCTGGAGATGACGGCGGAGGCGGCCCGGGAGCGCGGCATCGAGCTGGGCATGTGCGGGGAAATGGCCGGAGACCTCCGGGCCCTTCCCCGGCTCCTGGCCCTGGGTTTCACCGAGCTTTCCATGACCCCGGCCCAGATTCCCCGGGTAAAACGGGCCCTTCGGGGGCTTCGCCTCCGGGGGTGACGCCAAAAGATCCGGGCCGGGGCGATGGAGCCCCGGCCCGAAGTCGCTCCCCCTAGCCCTGGGTCGACGGGGTCGCCAGAAGGGCCTCCAGGGCGTCCAGGGCGTCTTTTTCCCCCTCCCCGTCGGCGACGAGGACGATCGTCTCGCCATTTTCTACCCCCAGGCCCATGACGGAGAGGATGCTTTTGGCGTCCACCGCCGTCCCCCCCTCTTTCGCCAGCTGGACTCGACAGGCAAAGCTCCCCGCCTTCTGGACGAAAAGGGCCGCAGGACGGGCGTGGAGCCCGTGGTCGTTGCGGACCACCACCCGACGTTCTTCCATGTCACATACCTCCCTAAAAAAGTTCTTTCGTAAAAACGCCGCCCCGTCCCCGGCTCCCTCGGAAATCTGGGGATGGGGTCCCCGTGGCGCGCGGCTAAAAGCGCGGGGGGAAGCGAGAAATGATCCGGGCAATGACTTCCCCGGGCCACAGGCGCCCCTGATCCATGCCGGGGCACCTTCGGGCGTGCTCCCGCCAGCTTTCGGGGGAAACCACCACCGAAGGCCAGAAGGGGTAGGCCCGGCACTGGAGGGGACGGGCGACGTAACTCCGACAGCGCCCCGTCTCCGGGTCCAGCAGGACGCAATCCCCCCCGGGACGCTCCCGGAGGCTGGGAGCTCCCCAACGGGCGGTGACGTGATGACGGCGAAAGGCCCCGAGCTCCATCCCCAGGGCGGAGGCCAGGCGCCTTTCTTCCTCGGGGGTAAACCATATGGCGCCGGGCTCCCCTCGGCAGCACCGACCGCACCCTTGGCAAGCGAAACGCAGTCCCCCGCTCCACCAGGGGGCGGAGACCCCTCCGCCGCCCGAGCCCACGGCCCCTACCCCCGGAGCTCCCGAGGAGCTCCCTTTCCTTCCTCGGCGGGGAGGCTCTCCTGGAGTTGATCGTAAAGCACCTTCCAGAGCCCCACCCCCCCGCCTTCGGAGAGGGACTGGGACGCCATTTCCACCGCCGTGTCTTCCAGGGGAGCAAAGGGGCGCCGGGAGCCATCCCCCATCTCCCGGGCCGTACGCATCATGTCCTTCCAAAGCATGGACAGGAGGATACCCTCGAAGTGCTGACAGGCCTCCTTGAGCTCCTCCCGCTGACGTTCGGGGGGCTTCGGTAATTTCCCCGACTCCGCGCTCCGCGACGGGCCAAAGGGATCTTCGGCCCTCAGGCTGGAAGAAAGAAAAGTCGTCATTCGATCACCAGCTCCCCGTGCAAGGCTCCCGCCTGGGAGATGCCTTGAAGAATCGTGATGATATCCCGAGGGGTGGCCCCCACGGCGTTCAGGGCGTCCACGAGGTCCTGCACGCTGGAAGAGGCCGGAAGGCTCACCATCTGTTTGGGCTGTTCCTGGGCCGACAGCGAAGTATCCGTGGTGGCCACGGTCTCTCCCTGGCCAAAGGGGTTGGGCTGGGAGACCTGGGAGGTCTCCTGCACCCGGACGGTGAGGTTCCCCGAAGCCACCGCCACGGTGCTGATCCGCACGTCGCCCCCCATGACCACCGTGCCGGAGCGTTCGTTCACCACCACCCGGGCCCCCACGTCGGGGCGAATGCGCAACCCCTCCACCTCCGCAAGGAAGGACGACGGATTCGCTGCGTACGAAGGGGGAAGGCGGACCTCTACTCTTCCTGCGTCCACGGGCTCCGCCACCCGGCCAAATTTCTCGTTGATGGCCTGGGCCAATCGCTGGGCCGTGGTGAAATCAGGATTGCGAAGAAGGTAGCTCAACACCCCGTCGGGGGCGAACTCCATGGCCACCTCGCGCTCCACGATCCCCCCTCCGGGGATGCGCCCCACGGTGGTGGCGTTCTTGGAGACCTGGGCTCCCTTTCCCGACGCCGCATACCCCCCCACCAGGAGGGGGCCTTGGGCCACGACGTAGACCTCTCCGTTGGCCCCCTTGAGGGGGGTCTGGAGCAACACCCCTCCCTGGAGGCTTTTGGCATCTCCCATGGTGCTCACGCTCACGTCCACGGTCTGCCCCGGACGGACGAAGGGGGGAAGCTGACAGGTGACGGTGACCACGGCGGCGTTTTTGCTCTTGATGGCTTTGGAGTCCACCGCGACGCCGAACTGTTGGGCCATGTTCTGCATCATCTGGTTCACCATGGTGCCTTTGTCCCCCGTGCCCGCCAATCCCACCACCACTCCCAGCCCCACCAGCTGGTTACTCCGCACGCCCTCCACGTCGGCCAGGTCCTTGAGGCGCACCTCGGGGTGAATCTCCCCTCCAGCCCCCGAAACCATTGCGATTCCTAGGGCCAGGATCACCCCCATCAGACCGATCCTTTTCGCCATGTCCCTTCCCCCCGGCTAGAAAATCGCCTGAAAAAGCTGGGTAAGGAGTCCCGGCCGCTGGACCCGGGTGAGGGAGCCCTTGCCCTTTATGCCGATCTCGGCGTTGGCCACCATGTCGCTCTCCACCGTGTTGTCGTGGGCCACGTCCCGGGGGCGGATGACTCCCCGAAAGAGCAGATGAAGGGTCTCGCCGTGAACCTGAAGGTCGCGTCCCCCCTCTAGGACCAGGTTGCCATTGGGAAGGACCTCGGTCACGAGGCAGGTGATCCGGGTGGAGACGGTGTGTTTGCGCTCCGTGGATCCCTCGCCCTTCATGGAGCTGTCCGATCGAAATCCCAGGGCCGACAGGATCTTGCCCAAAAGCCCCACGCCGTCTTCCAGGTTGGAGCTATTGGTCTTGGTCAGGTCGGTCTTGGCCTCATCCTTCACGGAGGTCCGTTCGCTCACCACCACGGTGACGATATCTCCCACGGCGGTGGGGCGGGCGTCGCTAAACAGGCTGGCCCCCTCCCGCCAAAGAGATTCTCCCGAGGCCCCTGTCAGGGCCAGAAACACCATGGCCACCGCCATGATCCCGATCCGTCCCATGGTATCACTTCCTCTCCACCCACACCGTCTCTGGAGTGACCAGCACCCCGGAGACCACCGCTCGACTCACGGTGTTGCGCACCCTGATGGTCTCCCCCAGGGCGCCCCGCTGCAGGGTCTCTCCCCAGGCCTCGACCCGTAACCCTCCCACGACGTAGACCAGGCGTACCACGGCCCCTCGGCGCACCACCGGCACCCGGCGCACGTCCCCTACCATGAGGACGGCCTCTTCGGGCAGGGGGCGAACCAAGATCTGTCCCGGCCAAGAAAGGGGGTCGGGGGGAGAGGCGCTCCCCTCCCACTCCCGGAGCGCCACCCGATAATCTTCGGGGCGGATCACCGCGCCGCCTTCCAGGGCCCGCAGGGTCACCGCCGCAGGGACGAGCCACCGGATCCTCACGGGGACGACGCACTCCCGCCCCCCGCTTCCCCGAAAGCGCAACACCGTGGCGCGCACCCCCGGAGGCAGATCTCCCGGGCTTACCAAGGCGCCACAGGGGCTCCCCTCGGCATGGACCTCCAGTCCCCAGGGCCATCGGGAAAGGCGTCGCACCTCGGCGGTGGCCTCTCCCTCGGGCAGGAGCTCTACCCGGGAGGGCATCCGAAGCTCCACGGTCTCGCCCACCAGCCCCGATTCTCCCAGGGACCGCCACAGGTCCTCCTGGGTCCATCCCCCTTCCCTGAAGGGAAGTCGGGCCTTGGAGGCCCGGGAGACCAGTTCGGCGGCCCCCTCCAGGCGCCCCACCTCCCCAAGATACAAGGTCCCTCGGCGCACCGCAAGGGGAGAAGGGATCTCCACCTTGAGAGAAGCTCCTTCCGCCACCCCGAAGGACGCCCCGGCCAGACACCCCATCCAAAAAACGACAAGGAGGCGGGACCAGGCCCGCCCCCTCTCACTGCCCATACCCTACCTCCGCAGGCTGTTGGCGATCCGGAGCAGGTCGTCGGCGGTCTGAATGGTTTTGGAGTTCGCCTCGTAGGCCCGTTGGGCCACGATCATGTTGACCATCTCTTCCACCACTTGGACGTTGGAGAGCTCCAGGATGCCCTGGATCGTGGTGCCCATGCCCGCCTCGCCGGGGTTGGCGATTTGAGGGGCACCGCTGGCGGCGGTCTCCAGGAAGAGATTTTTTCCCACGGCCTTGAGCCCTCCGGGGTTCACGAACCGAGCCAATTGGAGCTGTCCCACGTTTTGGGGAGCGGGGTCTCCGGGCATCAGGACGCTCACGTCCCCCGTAGGGCTAATGGCCACAGCCACCGCATCCTCCGGGACGGTGATGGCGGGTTCCAGAAGGTATCCGTTGGAGGTGACAATCTGGCCGTTGCCATCCATACGCCACCCCCCGTCCCGGGTGTAGGCGATGTCTCCGTTCGGCAGCGTCACCTGGAAAAAGCCGTCGCCCTCAATGGCCACGTCGAGCTGATTGCTCGTGACCTTGAGGTTGCCGGGGGCCATCATCCGGCTCGTGCCCACCACCCGGGCCCCCAGCCCCACCTGAATGCCGTCGGGGATCATGGAATCGGGTTCCACGGGGGCCCCGGGCTCCCGGTCGATCTGGTAGAGCAAATCTTCGAAGTCCGCCCGGATCTTCTTGAACCCCGCCGTGTTGACGTTGGCCAGGTTATTGGACACCACGTCCAAATTGGTCTGCTGGGCGATCATGCCGCTGGCCCCAGCCCAGAGAGAGCGCATCATGGTAAATACCCCCTGTCCTTTCGCCCTAGACCCGGCCGTAGGTCTGGGTCAGGCGCGAGGCCGATTCGTCCTGCACCGACACCGCCTTGGCCGCCGCTTCGTAGGCCCGGTTTGCTTCGACCATGCGCACCATCTCGGAGACCACGTTGACGTTGGACATCTCCAGGGCGCCCCGGGCCAACGTGGGGTTGGCCTCTTCCTGGGGAGCGCCGGAACCCGCCGTCTCCTGCAGCAAAGACCTCCCCGCCTGGCGCAGGTAGGTGGGGTTGTCGAAGGTCACCACCTGAAGCCGGTCCACCACTTCTCCATCCACCACCACTTGGCCCCCATCGTCAATATGGGCGGTCCATCCCTCTCCCAGGGTTATGGTGCCCCCTTGCCCCTGAACCAGCTGCCCTTCGTGGGTGGCCAGACGCCCTTCGTTGTCCCGGACGAAGTGCCCCGCCCGGGTGTAGAAGGTATTGCCCGCCCCGTCGGCCACCACGAAAAAACCCGGACCTTCCAGGGCCACATCCAGGGGGTTGTCGGTGACCCGCACCGCCCCCGCCTGGATCGACATGGCGGTCTCGGAGAGCACATTGGCGAACACCGCATCCTGGATGGGATCCCGCCGGCGGAGCCACTCGGGCTTAGGCGGAAAGGTTTCCCCCGGTTGTCCATCGATTTTTTCCATCAGAAGCGTGGGAAACGCCTTGTTGACGGGAGTCCGACCTCTAAATCCCGTGGAATTCACGTTGGCCAAGTTGTTTCCCGTCACGTCCAGCATGCGCTCCTGGACCAGCATGGCCGACGCCCCTGCGTACAGACCGCGGAACACGGCCTCACCCCCCTCTAGAGATCACCGGACCGGAGAAAGCCCTCCCGGAGTGTCATCGGGGGCGCCGTCCCCCTTTGCGCGACGTGGAAAGGATTGTTCCCGAGTCCTTTAGTTTATCGAGTTCTTCCATGGCCTTGCCCGTCCCTAGGGCCACACATTCCATGGGTTGGTCCGCCACGTGGCAGGAAATCCCCGTCTGTTCAGTGACGAGCTCCGGAAGGTTGCGCAACAGGGCTCCCCCTCCGGTGAGTACCACCCCTCCCTCGATAATATCGGCCGAAAGCTCCGGAGGCGTTAGTTCCAGGACGCGCCGAATGCCATCCACAATGGACTGTACTTGCTCGGAAATGGCTTCGGCCACCCCCGCGCTGGTGATTTGGATCTCCCGGGGCAATCCCAATACGAGATCCCTACCCCGGATGTTCATGGTCATAACCTCTCCCCGGGAATAGCAGTTGCCGATCCGGACCTTCATGTCTTCCGAAGTCTGCTCCCCTATGGCCAGGTTGTAGTTCCGCCTGACATAGCGGGATATGGCTTCGTCGAACTTGTCTCCCCCCACCCTGAGGGATTCGGAGATGACGATGTTACCCAAAGAGATCACGGCGATGTCCGAGGTACCTCCCCCCACGTCCACCACCATGTTTCCCCGGGGCTCTCCCACGTTGATCCCCGCTCCGATGGCCGCCGCCATGGGCTCTTCTATGAGGTAAGCGTCTCGGGCTCCCACTTCCAGCGCCGCTTCCAGCACCGCCCGACGCTCCACGTCCGTGGCCCCCGAGGGCACACAGACCATTACCCGGTGCCGAAAGAATCGCCCCGTCCCCCGGGTAACTTTTTTGATGAAATGGCGCAACATGGCCTCCGTCATGGTGTAGTCCGCGATGACCCCGTCCCGCAGGGGTCGGATGGCCACCACGTGGCCCGGGACCTTACCCACCATGCGCTTGGCATCTTCTCCCACCGCCAGGATGCGGTTATTGTCTTTATCCAGAGCCACCACCGAGGGTTCTCGAAGCACAACCCCTTTACCTCGTATGTAGATCAGGACGGTGGCCGTCCCGAGGTCGATGCCGATGTCGTTCCCAAACACGCTCCGCTACCCCCTTTTCGTCCCTTCGTCGAGAATGGAGCGCCCACACCCCTTGGCGCCCAGCTCATTTTCCCCAACTTTTTCCGAAACTCCGGCTTCCGCGAGTTCCGGCGGGCCGGATCAAACTATAGGGCTTTCTCCCTTCTCCCACAAGAGCTTTTCCCCCTCATCCCCGTAACCCACGTTCCAGAGAAAAAGCCCCTGGGGAGGGGCCGTCATGCCCGCCATGGCCCGCGAATGGCCTTCCAGCAGCGAGGCAAACCACGCCACCGGTCGCCTCCCGCGCCCCACCTCCGCCAGGCTTCCCACTAAGATGCGCACCATGTTGGTGAGAAAGGCGTTCCCTCGAACGCGAAACCACCAGAGGGATCCCCGGCGGGCCAGACGGGCGGAAAAGATCGTCCTCACGGTGCGTTCGGGGCGGTCGGCGGACCGACAGAAGGCGGAAAAATCGTGAGTCCCCGGCAAAAGGACGCAGGCCTGACGCACCATTTCCCAGTCCCAGGGCTGGTGAATCCACCACGTCATGGTGTGGAGATGGGGATAGGTCGCGGGCGCTGCCCAGAGGAAATAGACGTACTCACGCCACCGGGCACTGTGGCGGGCATCAAAATCCGGCGAAACGGGGGAGACCCCCAGGGCGCGGACGCTCTGGGGCATGCGAGCGTCCAAGGCGCGCCGAAGCATTTCGGGCTCCCAGGAACGGGGGACCTCAAACGACACCACCTGACCCCGGGCATGGACTCCTGCGTCGGTACGCCCCGC
>Ga0208196_1001045_pt1 | contig 31956 bp, 37 predicted proteins | sample AD_JPNNA7_MetaG_FD_184443 | JGI IMG/M metagenome (GOLD analysis project Ga0208196, IMG submission 184443) | Active sludge microbial communities of municipal wastewater-treating anaerobic digesters from Japan - AD_JPNNA7_MetaG (SPAdes) (version 2) | ecosystem: Engineered > Bioreactor > Anaerobic...
TGCCATCGTCGTCCTTTTAAAATGGCAAGGAGAAATGTTAAATTGATCATGCTCTGGGATGACACAGATTATGATCGATTGATACTACTTGAACGTCTTAAACGTCCACTAGAGTCGACCGCAGACGCACAACGTCACATTGAAAGGAAATTAGAGAATTCAACAAACATACCGCAGTCTGTTACATCTGGAAAGCATGCATTCACTCTCCTCGACATCAAGACAAGTCAAATTGGAAGATTGTACGGGATTGGAAAATTGATTCCAAATCTCTTGTGTGATTCATTTGTTAGCCTTCCACGCATGAAAGTGAGATTGGTTCAAACGCCGCCTATTGGTCCTGCTACATTTCCAAGAGAAATGTCTATAGATCCTCAAACATATCAAGAACAAATACAGCAGCAGCGGAACGGATTTTTACTACCCGACGGAAACGTCAAGGCGAAATCAGATGTATTGTTACCAGAACTTTCCATTGAACTCGTGGCCTTTGACACTGAAGACTTTGTTCCTCCTGTTACATTGTCTGGAATTGGAAGACGCGTGCCACTTAGAAGTCCTCATAGCTCAAATGAAATTCAAGCTCTCACACGAGATCTCAAGACAAGACAAGTGAAACGCGTTCAATGGGAGCCATATGTTGCAGCTCCAGTCGCTTGGTTTGAGTTGCACGAGATGATTTGGAAAACTCAGACGACGCTACAACTCTATTCATGGGCCAAGCGTAGAGTGTCTCAATTTCAAAGTGAATTGGGCAAGTGGAGGACAGACTATGCTGATGCTGAGTTTTATGCTCAAATTGTCTCGAAATACATTGAACGTGTCATCAATCCCGTCATACATGCCATACGCCAACAACTAATATTTAGAGAAAGTCAAGAGTTGCAAAATGCATTTAGTGAATTCCCTCTCACATCTGACGAGTATACTCTTTTTTTTCTCGACTTTCTTGATCATCCAGACGATAGGACTGCGCTGGCTCTTCAATTTCTAGATTCGTTTGAAAACACCATTTCAAGCGATATTCTCGTTGAATATCATCGTCAGATCAAAAATACGACCAGCCCTCTAGCAATGGACGCTGCTGTTGGCGAGAATCGAACGCGTTTGCACAGTTTTAAATTCTACCAAGACAAACTCGACCAATTGTTTGACGAGCGTGCCCAATCTCTTCAATGGCGTCTTCCCGTTCCCGAGACATTCATTATTGGCGACCTCGAACAATTAATGGTCCAGTTAATCGGTATTGATGATTCCTACTATGTGCCAAAACCTAGACAAACGCTAGATGAATTGTTTTCATTGGATCTTTTATCAGTCGACCTGAAAAGACTTGTCGAAAAGGCCTTTGAGAATGTGACACGCAAATGGATTCTCAATTCTTCACGTGTGATCAAGCAAGTTGATAGACAAATCATTGAGGAACGCATTCAAACAATAGTTCAGCAGAGAAATTTTACACAGCCTCTTCTCATCGCTCGTAACTATCTCGATGTACTTGCACACATTTTGAATGATGGCTCTCCATCCACTACTAATACTCCTCGTTTTTTCGGAGTATACGAATGGTTTCGACGACCCCGAAATAATCCAGGTGCATTCTTTAATGCTGCTCAAAACAATCCCCACTCGAGGCTGGATTATCTAAAAATGGCTGCATACGAATTGCCACTCTACGTCGACGTCGATAGAGTATTATTCGTTCAGCGCTCGGCCATTGCTCGTTTACCACCATTCACGTTGGTTGTCAATGGTTTAGACGGACTGTTGGATGAAATAGAAAAGGCTAGCCACGAAATAGTGGTTAGTGTGACTTGGCAACGATTTACGAAAACGAATGAAGGAGAGGGGCAGTTTGTAAACATATACGATACGATTCGCGTTGAAAGTCCTAGCCTCGAGCTTTCTCATGTTTTCAGAGAATACGGTCATTTTGCTGCCATAGTCAAGGTGGAGGAATATGATGTGAAAACGGCACTTTCAAAGGAATTGTTTACAATTCATAGTCCCATTGTCAAAGTTTCAGATCCTCATAGTGTACCAGCGTCTTCTATGGAAATTGATGAATAACAAAAAAAAAAGGAAATGGGGTTTTTGTATGGAAAATAAAACTTTTCATCTATTTCAAAAATATATGATTGAGCGACTGTCATCATAGGAGACTTGCGTGTGCTTTTTTTTTAAAATGTCAATTCTAGAAAGCATCAAATCCGTGAGTTCTTTGGAAGACGGAGAAAAGCTTATCCAGGCTGCTTTGAATGAGCTGAAAAGGATGCCTTCACAAGGGTATAGACCCTATGAAGTACGAGAGGCGGAAAGTGAAATCAATGAAGCCGAGCGACTTCTCAGACTCCAATTCTCTCGTCCGGCATCTATTATTATTTCTCGTCCGCCTGAAGCACCCGTACAGACGCTAGAGCCGTACGCAGACATCCTCGACACTGGATTTGTTATTGCGTTTCTACGTCCCGACATTATTTCAGTGTGGAATGAAATTCAATCGATTGCGAGCCAAGAAATTTCTGCCAAGGAGAAAAAGAAACAAATTGACCTCATATTCCCGTCTTTGCGCAAAGCTGAACCAACTGGTACGCTGGAAACTCTTGTCAAAATCAGACTTGAAAAACTGATTGATGAAGAAGAAGCGGAGAAGAAGAAAGGAAAGGAAGAGGAGATTGATGAAGAGAATCCATTCAAAGTGATTGTCAAGCCCATTGTTGTAACTACTACTGGCTCGTCTCTTTCCAAGGAAGCCGTTGATACTATCAAAGACATTGCAGCGCGTACCAAGAATGCAATAGATCAATCACCTACTAGTGCTATGATTGATGTCTATGTTTTTCCACCTCTCTTTATCCAACGCGCGAGTCGCAACTCGAAAAATCAATTCTCTTTTCATACAGAGCTTGGCCCCGCAGAAAATATCTCGGATGCATTCAAGAGTAAAATATTTCTCGATGCAATCGGAGAGCGACATGGAATCGAGGAATGGTCTCAAGAAATCACTCGTCAAGTGGAACAGGCAATTGCAAATGAATCGGGAAATACGAAATTGCCACGCTTCAAAGTATATGGGCCTTCATTTGGGTCAGAGCGTCCGTTTTACAATGCACAAGTTGCGCAAGAAGACACCGTGAGCCTTACAAGTCCCTTTAAAACACTCGTCGTCGCAAACACTCCCTTTGAAAGAAAAAAAGGAGACAATGATGTTTTCTACATTCAAGACATTTTTGAAATGCCCTCTGACAGCACACTCGAAAAACGCAAAACTCCAAGCGCAACAAAAGACATCCTAAGGTCTGAATACCGCGTTTTGAAGAATGCCAAAGACGAGCCAATAGGCTATGCCGGTGCATGGTTTATTCAACAATTCCGTTTCTTTGTTCAAGAAAAAATCAAGTCTCGTCCAGAAAATGGTCTTGTTGTCATATTACCACTTCCCACTGGACTTTACAGTGATGAGGTGACTAAATCTGTCACGTCTCGTCTTTCTGCGAGCATTGCCAAGATTGAACGAGCTATTCCAGATGAACCTGGTTTTGCACACTTTCAGGTCAACCCAAAAAGTAGAGAAATCGCTCAAAAAGATGGCGTGGCAATCAAAGATGTTTCAAAATCAGACAATTCCAGTGTGGCTTGGTTGGCGCGTGCAAATCTTATTTCCATTTGCCCTATTCATGTCTCACTCGTTTCTTTTCCGGACGATTCCTTTGATTCGAGTGTCATAGATAACGCTGTTGACGAACAGCGAAATCGAGATTTGCCAACTATGATGGAGGCAGTGGACCTCTCTCTTCAGTACATGCCTTCTACACGTGTATCCGTTATCAATGAATACCAACGATTCGGAAACGCTATTTTTGCTTTTGACAAGACTCAAAAACAAATTCATGACATGATGGTTGAAGACTGGAATAATGTCAAATCGCAAAACTACAAAAAGCGAGGTCAGTACCACGTGGCCGCCTCACTCAGACAGACCTGGTACGAGCTCGGAAAAGTGTTGAATACTGCTGCATCCACTTTGTCGAGAGTTGTCGCTTTTGGAAAAAGTGTAAAAATGGACGACTCTTTCAAGCTAAATGTTCCCCCTACTCCTTTTAAAATTGGTGGAGTCGGAGGAGCGACACCAGATTCTACTCCAATGAAGGGAGGTGGCAGCAGCAGTGGTCCTGGAACACCACTTGGAATTGGTACAATCATAGAAGGAGCATCTGAAAGCAGCGAGCATTCTCGAGGAGCAGAAACATTTGCAAAGACAAGGGAAAAGAAAGACAAAAAGAAGGACAAAAAGAAGGAAAACGGGTGCTCCGTGAAAGGAGAGGTTATTACCATCCCTGCGACGGTGGCTCCCAACAATGTCGTAGACACGGCTGCATCTGGATTCGCAGCAAACAAGAATGCAACAGTGATTTCAACATTTGGAGAAGGACAATTTGGTTCTCGCTTTGAAGATTTTTAATTTTTTACATAACGACGCCTCAATACAGTTAGTGTTATACCATTACATACAAACCCCACAAACAATGCAAGTAGAATGAGTACGCCCACAGGTGTTACAATTTTGTATACCTTTCCAATGTCAAAACATGCATAATATATACCCAGAGCAAAGAGAGGTCCGAATAAAATGTAGAGTAGATAGCACCATGAAAAGAAGGGTCGTTTTTCAAAGCACTTGCGATAAAATAATTCCGATAGAGTCCAGCCAATGAGTCGTTGTTGAAAAAAGATATAAAAGAGCATAACGATGAGTGGAAGATAGTGAAAAACAGTATTCATGTTGAGTGCAAATCCCATAGTAAGATCACCACCATGTTCTGTGGTCAGGTCTGTGAGGACATTGGAATTGTCTCCAAACATGACAAACACGAGGAAAAAGACGAGCCACACCATTCCATTGGCTAGCCAAAATAAAACACCGACTGCATAGAGAGCGAGAAAATTACGTTCTGAGCACATGAATAACTTGGACGCAGTTTCTGCGGTAAAGAATATGGCACTCATTGTCCAACTCCAATTGGTAAAATGTGAAATGTAATCACCAAGTCCAGATTCGACTAGTTTTCCAATACCCAAAACCCAAAGAACAAGTGTCCACAATATATTGAATAGCAAATAGGTTGCCATGCGCTCGAGAAAGTGCTCATGATCGCGAGAAAAAAAGACACTCATCGAAAAAACGAAAGCCTTTCAAATGTGGATATAAATACTAAATATATAAAGATGAAACATTTCCTTTTTCTTCCGAAAACGAAAAACAAAAAGAGACTTTAAATTTAAAAAAAAGGTAAACCAAAAAAAGAGAATGAAGCGCGCGTTTTCTTTTGCGTCTTCTCTACAAACGTTGTCGCCTCGTCGACTTGATCAACAAAACGATGACAACGATTCCTGTTTTATGGATTTGGAAACGATCAAGCCCTATACACGTCTATCAGATGTTCGAGAAGGCGATATCATCTTTCTCGATATGGATGATTCACGTCCTTCAAAAAAGAACAAAGCAGAGGCACACGACGGAGCTCAGAGAATAATCGATGAAGTCTATGTCAAGGAGAGACCATTTATCAACTGTCCTTCCATTGCTTTGAATACACACCTTGTCACTGATGTCGCTCCTCGTTTCGACTGGGAAGCCTTTGTCGCAATTCCCAAACACATTGTCAAGAGTCTGCCTCTGTCTGAATGGATTTATGTTTTCGAATTGGATTGTCACAAGACTCAAAATGTACGTCTCTATTACTTGGGTCGAATCAAATTATCCAGTGTGTTGAAAAAACACGCAGGAACCATCAAACCAGGACTCATGTCAGAGTTTGAGTCGTGGCTTGTCAGACGTACAGATTTGGTTTTTATCGATGAACAAGCAATAAATGGCAACGATGAAATGGCATCGATGGAGATTGATTCCAACACAACCATAATGGCACAAGAAGAAGAAGAAGAAGAAGAAGAAGAAAAAGAAGAGACTAGTGTTTATTCTCTTCCTCCTCCTCTTCCTCCTGCTCTATATTTTTACGATTTTTCAACCGAGCCTCCTCAATCTGCACACAAGGACTTTCTTACACGAGTTTCCATCAAGGACCTAGTATGGCGACGAATTGATATGCTGATAACGACTTTTCCAGAGTCGTATGATTGCCTCTTTTCCTCTCTAGAAGAACGAAAAATGGGAGATTGCATTTCAACTCATTTTTTAATGATGATTTGTTGTCGTCTTCCCATACTAGTCAAATGGTATTGTGGCGCAGAAGAATCATTTCTTCAAAATCAAGGTATCGACTCTGAACAACCTATCAATCAACTAGTAGATACCATGGACAAACTTGTGGCTCGCATCAATCTTTTGCGAGAACGAGACAAGGAACTCGACTCGCCCATCATCAAGAGGTTTGTGGCAGAAACATTGGACTATTTGTCAAAACATGTTGCATTTGAATACATTCTTTAATATTTTTTTTTACAAAGAAGAAACAGGAAGAATGAGAGAACAGGAAAAAAGGTCCAAGCAGTATTTCATGTCTTTAAACCAATTGTCGTAAAAGGCTTGTTCCTCTTTCCACGTTCCATCACCGTCGTATGCGTCTCGGAGGTCCTGACAGACTTTTGATTCATAATAAGCATGTACCAGTTCGTAGCTCTCTACAGTAACCAATGTAACCAAAGTGTTTTTAATTTGCCAACGATGGCCGAAGATACTAAAGGCCATCGTTTCTTGTTCCTCAAGCCATTCGATTTCCCCAGCGGTCAACTTTGTCAAATCAATCAAAAATTCAATCTCCTTCTTGACTATTAATAAATGTTTCAACGCGTCATTCATTTTTGAGGCGAAAAAAACTATTTCTTCTTCTAACTTTAAAAAGGTTGAAAGAAAAAAGAAAAATCTCATGGAGAGCTCCTCGCTTTTCAATGTCCAGCCACTCACAGATATCATTGTGGCTTTCTCTGATTCAAGTCGTCCTAGTGCTGAAACAATCAAAAGTCGAGAAATAATCATCAAGAAACTTGAAGACATTATCAATCTCACCATTCGTATGAGATGTCAATTGTTGCTATTTGGATCGTGCCAATCTGGTCTAAGTACAAACAACAGCGATATCGACTTGTGTCTTCTTGTTGGTGGAATGAATGTAGACGATATGGTTGATAATTCAAACATCAACCACAACAAAATATTGAGAATGCTTGCAAATGCGTTTCACAAGAATGGAATCCAGGCCATACCTGTTCTTTTGACGCGAGTCCCCATTGTCAAGTGTTTTGTGGATTTCTATCAAGTAGACATTTGTCTCAACCGTCCTCAGGGCGTCAGAAATTCTCGTCTTATCTCAAAGTACGTGTCACTCGATACGCGAGTACGGATACTCTGTTTGGCAGTAAAGTCGTTTTACGAAACGATAGGATTTCTTGGTTCAAAAACAAAAGGATTTACATCTTATTGTGCAAGTCTGATGGTATTGTTTTTCTTGCAACACAAAAAAGTTATACCAAACCTCCAAGGTTATAGTCTTGATCCGGTGGCTTTACCAAAAGATGAAACGAGTGTCGGCCAACTCTTTCTTGATTTTTTACTCTTTTATGCAACTATGGATTTTGAACGAGTTGTGATCAACATCAAGAATGGAGGAGACCTGGTTGCAAGAAAAGAGGACACCGCCGTCGCAGTCATGATACAAGATCCACTAGAATCAGACGTTAATTGTGCACGACTAGTAACATTGGAAAGGATTACTCTATTCAAACAATCGTGTCTAGATCGCAGAAGAGTTATTATCAAAAAACTTGGACGTTGCAATGAAACAAAAACGCCTTTGAAATTGCGTGAATTTATCAGAGTTGGTTAAAAACAACAATTCCCTCTGTATTGTACTTGTCGTTGTTGTGGGTTGATACCTCCTCCTCCACCAATAGCCACTGTATTTGTCATAAAAGTTGTAGCATCTTCTAGTTTTCTAATCTCTGCAATTTGTGCGGCACTTTCAAAAATTTCAGTTACTGGAACCGCCAACTCGAGCGCACTCGCTTTAAAATAATTGTCAATTCCTTGTACTCGCATCATATCTCGAATCATGATATCGCTAATTTTGGCTTGGTCGTGTCTGAGATCTGTTTTGTTTCCAATGAGAATTGTGACAGCGTTCGGAACTTGAGAGTGGCGTCGAAAGAGGGCAACCCATTTTGGAATGCTTGCAAAAGAAGCGAGCGAATCAAATGAAAATACTAGAAATACAATATGAGCCATCTTAATGTAGGATGGAACTAGGCTTTCAAAGCGTTCTTGTCCTGCAGTGTCCCATAGTTGGAAACGAAACAACTTTGAAGTAGTTAGAGACTGAAAATGAAAGAGAAAAAAGTCAATTCCAATGGTAGATGTGGACATTGTGACATTGGCAAGTGTCTGTTGATCTGATTGGGATGGTTTTCTCGAAATATTGTATAGGAGACTTGTCTTGCCAACACCTGCGTCACCCATAAAGATTGCCTTGTATTTGTAAATAGCATCTTCGGGATGATGAGAAAGAGGGCGACGAGGAGGCGCTTTGGGAGAGGGTCTTTCCATTTTTTTTTTCAAAAAAGAGAGACGAGTAATTATTTTTTTCAAAGACAATGGCAAATATATGTTGTGAAAAGTGTATGAAAAATATTCCCATACAAACGAGAGAAAAATGCCACCACGCATGAAAGTAGGTTCAGAGGAACGTAAATTGAGATGTAAAGCCAAGATTTCCAAACTTGTCAAACATGCTCGAAACTCGTGGATTTCACAAAGAGGTCTAGGGAAAAACATTGCATTTGAAGTCACGCGACCTGGATTTTCTCCCATTCTCTATTCGGGTCTCACGAAACGACTCAAAGCCATTCTCTATCCAGAAACAGAAGAGAATCCAATGTACAAATCCCATCAAGACCGAGCGCGCAAGGCTAAATATTACAAACCGAGTGCACAAAAGAAAGAAAATGTGTGTGGTGTCTCGGGTGCAGAGCATGGAAAGCGTGTTCATCAACAAATTGACTATTATTTCAAGCGCCTAAAAGAGAATAAGAATCTCACCATTGAAGAGTGTTTTCCCAACGAAACGTATGACAAGTGTGCCAAGAACATTCTTAGTGTACTCTCTATCAAGGGATGGAGTATTGTGGCGACAGAATTTCCCATCTCTGACGACGCGTGTCGAGTTGCCACTGCCATTGACATTCTAGCATACGACTCGCAAAAGGGAAATCTCTTGCTACTTGAAGTCAAGACTGGCTACGAATCGGAAGAGTACGGAGTCCATCAAAATGACAAGGGCTTCCCATCGCCATTTCACAAAATTGCCAATTGTCCTCGGAATCGCCACATGCTTCAACTCATGGGAATGAAGGAGTTGCTTCAAAAGCAATATCAAGTGACCATTGATGAAGCCTACATTGTGCGAGTACTTCCACGCTGCAAGAGCAAGGTTACTTTGATTTCAATGTCTAAATGGTGTTATGCTCATGTCAATCGAACCAACTTGTATGAAATGCTGAGAGAATCAAATTAAAATGTTTTTATTCAGAATCTTGTGCATTGAGAGCCATCTCGATTGTGATGGATGGAATTCTATCGCCCCTCTTGTGTGTAGGATTGACTCGAGGCCAGTCGCGTAGAAAGGTACAGTCTTTAAAGATGTATTCACAGTCGTCTGGGCTTTCTGGGTCGATGATTTCCTTGTATTCAAAAATGTTTAGAAACACCTTTTTTCGACGGAGCGATGATTTGAATGGCTCCGGGTCCAGCAGGTCCGAATACAGAAAAGGACGTCGTCGTTCCTATTTTTTTTTGTTTCTTGTTGGATGACATGTTAGAGTGGAACAAAAAAAAAGTGTTGTTTATTTTAAAAATAGAAAATTCGATTTTTTTTTGTTCCAACACAGAGACTTTTAATTGTACTTTTTCACAAATACACTGCAGTACTTGCATTTCCCATATAATCATAGGATTGAGGAAGTGAAAATAGTGGCTGAGCTACTGGTCGTTTTTGTGGAGGTGGAGGAGGTCTAGGTCTCTGCTGCTGCTGCTGCTGTAAAGGTTGTTGTTGTTGTTTCTTTACCATTTGTGGAGGTGGTCGTGGCTGAGGCATCATTGTTTTTTGAGAGGGTACAGGAGCAGTGGACCGAGCAGTAATATATTCGGCGGGATGGTATTGTTGTTCTGGAGGCGTTTCATTGTAATATCGGTCTTCTTCTTCTTCTTCGTCTCTTGTAAATCCACGTTCTTCGTCTTCTACAAACAAATCTGAATTATTCCCTCTTCCACCAGCAGCACTAGTAGAAGAATTCTTGTGATGGATAGTGGGCATCATTTCGGTTGCTCGTAGAGCTTGAGTAATAGGTGACAAACTATGGCGTACAATTGAAGGATTCCGTTGAAAGAATTTTTGATACTTTTCACCATATTCTTTAGTCACTTTTGCTTGTACATAGCATACTGCAATCGCACCGACTACAGCTGTCCATGCAAAAATCAAAAGAATGATGAGTAAAAACTGAAACATCGCGGCGCGTGCGCAATTGCGCAATCAAGAAAAAAAAAGAGCAGAGTTTTGGTATGCTTGCCCAGTCTATTAAAAGTCAAAATGACACGTCATTTTTGATATGTTGAGATTATTTTATTTTTGTCCCTTTTGCTGTCCACACAAGAAAATGTACGACAATAAATAGAGTCTCTGATTGACGATCGATTGATGTGATGCGAATTCTATTGTATCCAGACACCTCGGCTTTCAAGAGTTCAAGAATTGATTCCTTTCCTTTGAAAATAGTGATAGAGTCATTTTGGAATCTTTCTGCATTTACGTGTTCTTTTGGAGATGCTTTCACGAGACCATGGGTCAATGCGCAGTCATAAAACCATTTCTCCGTCATCTCCTTTTAATTATAATCATTCTACCAGTCGTTATTTTTACTGTTTCTTTTTGTATGTCGCTTCATCAATTGGAAAAAAGAAATGTCGAATCAAGTAGACGTTTTAGACGCGATGCCATTCAAAACATTGAAAAGGTGATTGCAAAACATTCAGCACTTGCCACCAAGATGGAAAAGAGACGTCTTCAACTGTCTGCAAAAATTACTCGCAAGACCAAAAAAGCCGATGCAGAAAGTGACCCCACTACAAAACTGTTGGTCGACGTTTCTCTTGAACTTGATCAATGGAGTGAAGAGTACAAACGCCTTTTGACACTCTTTCAACAATTTCAAGAAGAAAAAGAAGACATTGCCGAACAACTACTTGCTCTTTGTTACAAGCAATACAAAAAACTCTGCCAAAGCAACACCTACAACAGTATATTTGTATACAAGAGAGATCCCATTGTAGCACAAACGCAACGGGACCAAATCATACTGTCTTAAAATTAAACATTGTTTATATTTTTTTTTCGTTCATTCCAAAAAAACGACAAATGTCTGTCACCCTTTTAAGCTCTGATCAACAAGAATTCATTGTATCCAAAGAGGATATTGAAATCTCTGGAACCATCAAAAATATGCTAGAAGAGCATCGAATAGCCGGAGTCGTCGATGCTCCGATTGAATTGAAAGAAGTTGACGGACATACCTTGAAAAAGGTGGTCGACTATCTTGCATGGAGAAGAAACCATACCAAAGAAACAATCGAATGGAATGCTCGCAACGCCGACAATAACGAGCTGTTTAGTCTCGCCATAGCTGCCAACTACCTCGAGATCAAGCCGCTCTTGATACACGCTTGTGGAGACATTGCCAAGCTGATCAAGGGAAAGACACCCGATGAAATACGGCGCAACTTTGGCATCACAAACGACTTTACGCCTGCGGAGGAAGTAGAAAATGCAAAGGAAAATCGATGGTTTTCATCGTGTTAAAATTAAACAATTCTTCATTTCTATTTGTGGTATTTTTTTTTCGAAAAACCAATGGGTGATTGGATTCAATCACGTGCTTCTTTTCGTCTTGTTGCAACAGATTGGAAAGTGATAGAACGGCTCTTTGGAGATAAAAAAAGAGTTGGATTTGTTCCGCTGCTCAGTCCGAGTACAAAGAAAATCTCCTTTCTCTGGAACCATCCTCTTCACAATTCGTGCAGAGTTGTCCTTTTTATGTCGGACAAGACAGCTCACATTAAAGTACACGTTTTCTCGAAATGCCATCCTCTACGTATCGACTCTGCTCTGAAAGCCATTTTGGAGGATATGAATCGTGAAATGATGACGTTCCACACAATGCAAGGCATTGAAAAACACACTTGCTCGGTTATGATCAATCTCCCTTTTATCGTCAATCCAACAAATTTGCCAGAGGTGTGGAAAGAGAAAGAGGCGGAAGATAGCGACGACGAGGAAGAAAAAGAGAAAGGAACTAATTTGATTTTTTTCAAGTTGCATGGATACAGCTCATTTATTACAAAGGATCAAAGAGCTGTGATGATTTTCGGCTTGGATCCCAATACCGATTTTGACAGTTTGAGGATCAAGACCATTGAATCGTTGCTACCCTTTTCAGCCTAGTTTAAAATTAAAAGATTGTTTATTCTTTATCTTTTTCCTTGTGGAATTTGCTCTTTTATTGTTGTAAAACTCGACAAATGGCCAAAGAGATAAAATCTTTTTTTTTTCAATCAGAGTCGGAATCTTTATTTGTCAGTTCAAGTGCTTTGCGTTTCACCATGGATGAAAATTCTTCTTGCTCGCCATTGTCGTCAACGACAGCTATGGGTTTGAATACATCTGGAGGACAGATAGGACAGTCCAAAATACGATTCATCGTTTCCAATAACTTGCTCTTGCATTTTCCGTGAGCACTTTGGTATTTCTCTGATTGTACAAATGTTTTCTTGTGTCGTACGCAATAATAACGTCGCGCCCAAGAACCGGCGTCTTCTTGACAACTTGTACAAGTTTTTAGGCCACACCGCTGGCACGTGTATAAGAGCGGAGTTTCTCCTTTGCGTCGAATGTTTTGAAAACATTCGACGCAATAGGATTTGTGACACTTGGCACATGTCCCACCATCTGATTCGTTTGGCCAATTCGCGTCTCCATCGTCGACGAGAGGATCGGAAATTACAGTAGTGGAACAATACTCACATGATGGACGTTCGTCGTCTCCTTTAATTCTCTTGCGCTTTTTTGAGACGACCGACATTTTCAAGTGTTGTAATTTTTAAAATTAGCACGTCTTTTATTTTTCTGATGGAATCGTCTTCTCCTCCGCCGCCGTTACTCCTTATTGAACCAAATGGTTTCGAAAGATTTCCACCTCTAGTCGCCTTGTCTGAATGCGTTTTTGGAGAATTTGATTATCCATTCAATGCTTTTAAAAATGGAAATGGTTTGTGGAATGTAAACGGAGAAGAAGCTTCCTATGACCAACGAGACAACCTCATCAAAAGTGTGATTGATGCAGGGATATTCAACACAGACGACTATGAGTCATTATGGATTTATGAAGAAGGCGAAAATGACTCTGAGGATTGGGAGCTTGTGGGCAAGTTGAAGAATGGAATGTATTTTTCATTCAACGCAAGTTGTGATTACACGGGATTTGATTGCCAAGGAGGAGGAGCCATTGATTTTTCAAAGGATGGACACCATTTTTGGAATTTCGGACTGGATGAAAATCAAAGAGAAAGAATTCAAAACAGAGTCTGAGAAATAAAAGTATTTTTTTACTGGCTAATTTGCATTTGCTTGTCAATGTTTACCAAAGGTGGTCCTGCCCACATTAATCCTGCAAATACAGTGCGACAACTTGGACATAAAAAAGCGTTATAGTCTTGTTCCAAAATCTTGCATTTGCATTTTCCATGAGGACTCTTGTTATATTTCTTCGAGTGAATAAAAGTCACTTGGTGCGCTACACATTGATAAAGAGTGATAGGTTTTTCATGTTTCATCATGGCGCAGTCCATACAACTAGTTTTGCCACACGGACATACTAAAAAATAGGGCAATCCAGAACGTCTTTCCATATTCTCTTCGCATTCATCGCATTCTATGTCTAGACACTTGTGGCATTGTTCGTATTCTTCGTCTTCTTCGCTCTCCTTTTCACATCCAAGACATATAGACATTTATATTTTCGCGAGAGAATGACAACCGAGAAAAATGGTCTATCTTTTTATTTTTAACCTGTTTCTTTTTGAAAATTTTCATTCGGGCGAGACGCTTTCAAAGAGATTATTTACATGAAAAGTTCTATATCATCGTTGGCAACCACCAGAGTGGAATATCGCGTGTTTGACTCTCGTTCCGGGCGTCTCTCGAACGTGCGAAAACTTAAAGTTTTAAAAGGAAATTTCCATAAAAGCAACAGCGTACTCGCTCTGTTTCTAACCATCTCTCCTTTATCTCTTTTTGAAACAAAAAACAAATGTCTCGCGTTGGATTGATGAATGGCGGAGGCCGTCAAGGCTGGTCCACCGACGCTGTACCGAGTTCCACAACTCGAACTGATTACTCGGGTCTCGAGGATTACTTTGGACCTCCTCAAGTCTCTCTCGACCCTCGTGCCAACATCAAGGTCACTGCCAAGACTTTGGAGGATGCATACAATGGAAGAAATCCTAAATTGACTACCTTTCTCGTTCAAGCTCTTGTCAATGGCGAAGGCTGGCCAATGACCTTTGCGCCACTGACTCGCATGGAAATGAATCAGAGAATTGATGTTCTCGAGTGGGAGCTTAGCTCTGCCAAGTTGACTCCTGAAGGCGGAGTTCCAGAGCTCGTCCAGTACAATGAAAGTACCATGACCACCAAGCTTTTGCGTGCTTCTCTCGGTGCCGAGATGAAGAGCGACTTCTTCAACCGTCCCGAAGGAAAGGTCATCTTTGCCCAGGCAGTTCAACAAGTTGTTTCTGGTTTCTGGTTACTCGCCAAACTTCGTGTCTCCACCAAGGTCACAAATGCCAAAGAGTATTGGCATCTCTGGGCCATGGACAATGGTCTCCCTTCTACCACTCTCTTGAATGCCACACGTAAGGAGCGCGAACTCTTTGGAATTCTTCAGAAAAACCCCAAGGGTATCTACATGGTTCACCACGAAGCTACTCAGGTTCTTTCTCTTGGAAACTCTCAACCCAACATGGTTGTTCTTCCCGACAACACCTTCAACATGCTTGCTCTCACTCCTTTCGAGACTGAGGTTTTCCGACGAGGAGAAGTCACTGTCAACCAGCGACTTGCTCTCGGAGGCAAGAGCATGATGAACTTTTTCCCCGGTGTCACAATGTACGAAGACCCTGTCTACCGTGCCAACAATGTGCCTGCTGAGGAATTGACTCAATTCATCAAGACTACAATGACTGGTGAATACTTTCTTCTCAATCAAGAGTACTATGATCCCAAGTGTGACGACTCGTGTGCCGACCGTCAAATCTCTACCCAAGTGGTGGACCTCAAGAAGGATCGCTGGGTGACCATCTCTCTTCGTGACATTCTCGAGCAGAATCTCGATCAACGTTGGGATGAGAGAACCGGCGAGTTGTCTAGCTACCACGACCATTTGATTGACAATGTCTTTTCTATTGCCAATGCTCTCGGAATCAAAGACCCCGGTCCGGATATCGACCCTTTCATTTGGTATTCTCAAGATGCTGCGGGTTCTCGAAGCCGCGGTTACTTTAAGGCTCGCCATTTTGGTGATGTCAACCAAACCTTTTTATCCATGGAGCGTGTCGAAAATGTCGCTGCAGCCATTGCTCGCAAGACTAGAAACGAATTCTCTGATGACGACTTTCACAATGTCAACAACATGATTCAGTTGGCGGAAGACCTCTCAAATCCCATTGAAGTCGATTCTGATCCCGCTGTTCAAGGCCTTTTCGCTGCCATTTCCTTCTTGAATGGTCGCGTCGGTGCTGGTGATGACGAGACTCGTTCTCTCAAGGCCAATGCATTTGGTGTTCCCGATCTTCCACGCCTCGCCGGAGGATTTCTCAAGGTCGCTCGTGGAGGCGTCTCGTATGATGTCTACCACAAACGTGTAACTGGTGGTGTCGAGCGTCAGATTTACTACTTTGTCCCAGACAGTGCTACCGCTACCGCTGCTGAGATTGTCACTGCTCTCGGAGGTGCGCCAGTCACTCGAGTTTCGGCTCCTCGTCGTCCCTATGGTTATGGTTCTCTTCCCGGTCTTCGTTATCTTGCTTCTCTCGGTCGTGCCAACAATCGAGGGTTCGACTCGTGGAACGAGTATTTCGACATGGCTGAAAAGGGAGTTTTTGCGTTCCAAAAGTTCTTCCGTCTCTACCAACGAATCTTCCCTCACACCTCTCTCACCGATTCCAAGAATCTCCCAGAGTTTTTGAAGAGTGCCAACGACGACTATGACCGATCAACTATGCTTTGGATCTCTACCATTGACAAGTCTCCCTATCCATTCATGGTTAGAACTTGGTCTGCACCTGCTGGCAATGTCAATATCGGTGCAAATCCAGTTGCTGCCACATGGGTTTCATCTCCTCAGTATGCATCTTCGGTACCTGCTGGACAAGGAATTCCCATTCCTTTCGGTGGTGCGGCTGAAACAGGAGTTGCCGCAAGCGATTTTTCTTCAAATTCTGTCGGAGTTTCTCAAGTTGCTCTCGACGCTTCTCTAGTGGGCGGAACAACATCTTCTGATGCTATTAGTATTTTGGTGGACACTGGAGTACTTACCACAAGACTTTTGAATGCTCTTTCCAGTGCACGTTCCTACGCTGCTCTCAACGCCGAGTTTGTCGCTGTCTTTGGAAATAATCTAAACAGTTTCTATCGCACCGAGTTGGCAACAGTCTTTGGACCAACCGCTCCCATTGCCGGTGCTGAGCTTTTAACCTTTTTGATTGCCGTTTCTTCGCTTCCCGACTTTCCCGGAACTTTGCCACAGACATCATACAAGCAAAAGGCGGAATTGTTGCGTGCTATTCTCGTGATGATTGAACAGAATGTCAAAATCACTAAACCCATCACTCTCGAATATATCAACAATCTTCGACGTCAAGCTGCTGTCGGAGCTCCTATTAGTGTGGATCGTCCTAGCCCTTCACCCAAGGCCGATCGTGGCAAAATCATCAAGGTTTCAGCTTCTGCATGGGCCAATTCTCGCCTTGTGCTCGGACAAGCTGTTTGGACAACCCTCATCAATGCTGGTATTGATCATTTCATGGCTGCCATCATTCGACCTGCCAATCCTGCCAACCCTCTAGAAGCTCTTGTCGGAGGTTTTGCTTTTGTAGATGCTGCTGCATTTGATGCAACCCTTCAACAACAAGTTCGAAAGAACGTTGACCAGTTTGCTCGTGCTGCTCATGAAATGCGAAAGCGTTGTGATCCCGCTGTTCAAGCCTTTTCTACTTATCAACCTGATTGGTATGCTTCCACTCGCGGTCGCGCTATTGTAGAAGAAGCTCGTCGCCTTACCAATGCAACTTCTGCGTGGGATGTACAAGGAGTTGGTGCCTATCTTACACAAAGCCTTCGTGATGTCGAACTCTTCCAGTTGGCTTCCACTGGTCCTCAGGGAGGAGATGTTGATGCTGCATCTGCAGATACTGATGTCAAGCGTCTTGTTGCCAACCCATGGCTTGTTTACCGTCTCTCACAGTTGGAGAAATCAACAAGTGCCACTCACATTCGTTGGTTTAGCCGTGGTCTCTTGTTTTCTCAAATTCATAGAGACAGTGTACAAGCTCTTGTTCGTGAAGGAGTTGCTCCTCTATTTTCCTGCTTCCTCTTCTATCGTCCCTTTATTCAACAAGATATGGGCTCTGGTCTATGGGCTCAAGGTGGAGAACAAACTGCGCTCTCTGGATTCAACTATGAAGATGCCATTCTTCAGTTGGACGGAATTCACGGACGTTGGACTTTTGAATACCATACATGGATCAACTGCGAGATCATTGACGAGACTCGTTTCATCATCATGCACGATATCATCTTTAGACGTTACATCTCTGGCCGAGACACTGTCGCTTTCACAAATCCTGCCGACTTTAGATCTCAAAATCCAGACCTTTGCAAGGCTTCCATCTTTGTACTCAACATGGGTGGCGAGTTGAAACGTGAAGAAATTCCTGATCCTCTTTCCATCACTGGTGTAGTTTCTCAAACCGATTTCCCCTTCCGTGTCTCTGACGAGGCTTCTCTCTTTTCTCGCAACCGTCTTCAATTACCTACCTACTACTACATCAACTTGTGGCGTTTCCATGAACTAAACAACAATAGACCACTTGTCGACCGCCACACATTTGCTGCTCAAAAGTCTTCCAATCGCATCAATGAGATCATGTGGTCTGGCGATCAAAAGTTTTACAACACTGCCGATAAGAAATACTCTGAGCATTTCTCTGGTACTTCACATTGGTCTGGTCTTGAGCCCCCTCTTCAATCGGTTGTTAACGGATCTACAATCTACAACCCTCTTCTTCGCTCCTCTCTCATCAAGGATTAAAACTCCTTTTTTCTTCTTCTTCTATCTTTCTACTATTAAAAAATTGAAATTTCATTTAATGTGTGTGATTTTGCTACTACAACAACAAGATGTCAGTGTTGGCACACGAATAACGATAGAAACAACTTCCTTGATAATCCACGGGAATTTGTCGTTTTGTGAGAATGATTCTTTTTTGAACATTGTAGAATGATTGAAGACACTTGACGTTGGTGGCAGTGCTATTCAAGAGTTCTGCACACAATTGATCCATGTGTGGCGCAAGCTCGAATCGACCTTCAGCTTCAGACAAGACACTGGATGGAGCGCGAAAGAGAAGTCGGTCAACGGGTCCCAAGACATACCAGCACACGCTTCCGTAGCATATCTTTTGAGAATTGATTTCAGGAAATGCCACCATGGCGGCAACAACAGAAGCGTCATAGGTAACTTCTGGACAAGTGGAATGATCCAAACCAACACAAGATCCAGCGCATGCACCGTGGCACTCTCCAGTGTTACATACACCAGATTCAGGAAGGAGACAAGCATCTGCACATGGAGCTCCATTAAATAAAGGTTTGTTATTGCAAGTGGGAGCACAGACAGAGTTGGCCTGAGAGACAAAGTCGAGAGTGCAATCATTCTTGTCGTCGCATGGGTTGACAGGAGTTGGAATGGCGCACAACGCATTTGATTGCATTAAAGCTCTTTCTTCGATTTCTTCTATCTCGTGGAGTGCAATGCCTCCGAGAATAACCATTGTCCCAATGGCCAAAAAGGATAACACAAGTATGACAAGCTGTGCCACGCTCATTCCCCATACTTGCTTTACAGCTTCACTGCGTCTCATTTTTGTTGCTTCTTGTTGTGTGGATTTTCAATAGTCACGCACTATGACTAGTGTATCTTTTTTCTAAAATCATATAGTAAATAACTAAAAAAAGACTGGGTTTTTTGGTGTGTGTATTCTATTTAAAAAAAAAAGAAAAAAAAGAGGAGAAGAGGCATTCACTATGGAAACACCTCCTCGTACAAAACGACCTCGTCAAGAGAAAGACGAAAAGATGGAATCATTGTCTCCACTGGAAAGACAACGTGAAGAGGAGCGATTCTATGGACAAGTCTTGTTGCTCAGAGAAGAATTCTGTAGTGGAATGAAAAATTCAAACACTGATGAACTGGTCGATCTTGTGGCCAAATTGTCGCAAGAAGACTTTTTCCAACGCCATTTATCGAAATTTCTCGAGGAAGCTCAAGGAAATCAAAAGATGGCAGTGGAAAAATATATTGAATCCATGCAAAGACCATCTACTGGTGGCGTAAACATGCCACGCCACGAAATTGTTTGTTTTCTATTGGCCGATTTTCTTGCAAGATTTGTTCAAGAAATCAAAATGACCAAGGGACGCAACCTCGAGTCCTCCACTCTTTTGACAAGTCTTCCAAAAGATATTTTGGCAATTGTAATTGCCAATATCAACGACGAAAAAAATCTAGCCGTCCTTGCAACGATAAATAAGTCACTCTATGACGCTGTAACCAAGGTTAGGATTACTCGTGTGCTTACCAGAAAATACCTTCGAAATTTCATGATTCATAGTGCATTTATTGGACGACCCTTGTTTTTGGCAGTGTTTCAAAAAGACAAGTGCGAATTCGACAAACAAGGCAAGCTTGTGAGATTTCCAGTCGCCTACAACCAAGAAGAAGGATATTATATTAATTATCTAGCCAATCTTCGTTTTACAGGAGCATTAGACGCAGAATATTCACTCTTTCTTGATTTTTTCTCCACGTACAATCCACTAGTTCGCCGGCTACTACGGAGACGACATGATCTACCACCTTCTCGTCAACCCAGAAATGTTGACTTTTATGACTTGTTTCAAGGACATCTTTCTTTTATATTCAAGACAGAGACGCGGCGAGAACTTCCTACAATTCCATCGAAGGTACAATCGACGACACGCGAATTTAATTTGAGTAAAACGCTGGATGGTCGCAACCCTTTTTCAAATGGTGCGTTCCTTCATTTTCTCAACCCATCAGAAATTCAAAGTACTAATCTCGAAACTGAAAGAATGCAACATCTCAGAGCTCTTATCGAATTCTATATCTCCAAGATCCAGTCATTGGTACAAACAGATCCGAATTTAGTTGCATACATTTTCACGGCAGACCAAGCTGAAATTATGATGAAACAGAACTCTAGATTATTCATACCTGCTGACGAGGCAATCCAAAAGTCTCACGGGCCGCCCACCGAGGATATTCCCAAAAAAGTGATGGTGCATCGCATTCTTACTCAAGAAGATGATATGGAAGTGCCCATAGAATTTAGTAGTGCCACTCAGCCATTCTATGAACTTGTGACAAAAGATTGTAGAATCGTCGAGCAGACTCTTGGATTTTATCCTATTTTGTCGGTTCCTACAAAGGAAGGGACAACGACACTCGAAACAACTCTCTCTATCCCGGAAAATAAATGGCCAAGAACGAAACTAGCCCAAAGAAAATACGCCATTCCCGTGCCAACACTTTTGTGTTTGCCTCTCATGGACTTTTTAAACAATCAAAGAGATCTAGTACGCTTGGCCGCAGATCGTTCGTCGGTTGTTAACCACTCTTTCGTGGACCTCTACTTTGATCAAGAAAAAGATGAAATCAATTTGAAAATTAAAAATCTAGCGCTCCGTGGACCCTCTCAGCAAGCAGATTTGCTCGAGAATTTTGATTTTCAACTCTCTAAAACGAGAATTTATTTTATCAGAGATGTAAACGAATTTACGGATGATGATGATTAAAACATTTCTTTGATGGAAGAAATTGGTTTTCTACAAATGGGACACGTTAAAGCGATCTTGTTTTTTGTGTACAACTCCTTGGCACATGTAATGCATAGCGACGTGTGACCACATGGATTAATAAAGACCTTTTTCTCGTGATCCATGCAAATCACACATGTCTCTCCTTTGATATCATGCGAAGGATCTAATTGGTCACTCCAATGGTCGTTTACTTTTTTCTTTTTCTTTGATTTTGTTTTCTCTAAAGTGCTACTCGTCGCCGTCGAATGCATATGAGCGCGAACATTCTGAAGAGTCCAAGCCGAGAGGTTTGGAGGTGTAATAGTGGGAAAAGAGATATTGCCCGTACTGTGCATAATAGTACCGCTGCCATAATTGACATAGACATTACGAGAAGGAATGATGTCATCTTCCAGCTCTGTTTCACTACTGTGTTGGTCGTTCATAATAGTACCGTTATCATGATTGACATAGACACTGCGAGAGGGCAAAGTCGAAGTATTTTGTGCACTCGTGGTAACGTCGTGGCTGAAAGGTCCATTCATAATACCTCGGTATTCATCCACTAAAACATTCAACAGTCGCTTGATAACATATTCTGGGATGTCCTTTTTATCTTCACTAAACTCTGGAAGTTCACTTTGGAGCCTGCCTTTTATCGACGTTTCTAATAGATAGAATTCCATTTTTGTGCTACCGTCCAGTCTATTTGTAACGACAAATCCTCCAAACGGTAATTCGATATAGGGAGAGACTGTACGTTCAAGTTCGTCAATGTATGCATGAGATTTCAGATTGATTGATTTTCCCCATACACTAATGGTGTTTCCGTCCAAGTCGTGCACTTTTTTGCATGCTTGAGGGTAAGCGAGTTCGTGGTTGGCGAAAGGAGGCGGTGGACCACTTCCTGACACTTGAGCAAATCTTCCTATCACACGGGCATTATTTCCATTTATGGTACATCCGTCACCGATGACGATGGCGTATCTTCCGTTTACTATGCAACTGTTTCCAAATACAATGCAATTGTTTCCATTCACAATACAGAGGTTTCCAAACACAATGGCGTCGTTTTGGTTTATGGTTTCAACAGATTGTAATATAATCTTCATACAAAAATTGTCTTCAACGACAGAGGGTTGATGAGAATCAGTGTATGTAGATGTTTCAACGTCGATACCAAAAATAGTGCCACTGCGTGTACGTTTTTTTGGCATTTTCAAAGAAAAAAAAAAGTGATTCAATCTTTTAAAAATAAAAAGGTCGATGATGAAAGCACGAGTCTTCCACGAGAAAAAAAAAGTCGCCTCGTTTGATATAGTAGAAGAAATGGAAAAATAAAAGAGAATTTCAAGTTATAAAAGTTTGACATTTTTGACACTCGATGGAGACAACTTTTGTCAAGTGTCTAGTTTTTTTTTCGACGATGGATTCCTAGGTTTTCGACCATTGCCTACACAAATGTTCTTTGAAAAAATTGACCCCTTTTTAAATAATTTTTACCAAGTCTTTTAGAAAACTCGACGAGTTTTCATTGCCACTATGGGATCACCCCCCTCGAAGATGGCAACAAAAAAATAAAAAAGTCATTTTTAGAGCTTCCAGATGCCTCTCTGAAAAAAGCACTGATGTTTTAGGCATCACCGTCTCATGGGCTATTCAGAAACATCATTTGTTTTGAGATCAAACAACTTTTTTTTTCGTCCATCGATGGCCATCGAATGTCGCTCTGACTGGGTCTTTTTCAAAAATTTATCTACCAATATATAGTCCATGATGGCCTCTACCCCAAATGTAAAATATCTTCATGGGGTACTATGCATTTATTTTGAGAAAATCGATGGACAAGTTTCGACATTTTTCACCCGGGCGGAAGATTTCGGCAAATGTCGTTCTAGGGTCGCCCAGGGTCCGGCCGACGGTCGGTCAACATAAAAAAATAAAACCTTGTTCCAGTTCCGTCTAGACCCTAGGCGACCCTAGAACGACATTTGCCGAAATCTTCCGCCCGGGTGAAAAATGTCGAAACTTGCCCATCGATTTTCTCGAAATAAATGTATAGTACCCCATGAAGATATTTTATATTTGGAATAGAGGACATCATGGACTACACAATAGCATGAAAATTTTTGAAAAAGACCCAGTCAGAGCGACACTCGATGGCCATCGATGGACGAAAAAAAAAGTTGTCTGATCTCAAAACAAATGATGTTTCTGAATAGCCCATGAGACGTTGATGCCTAAAACATCAGTGCTTTTTTCAGAGAGGTATCTGGAAGCGAAAAAAATTAATTTTAAAAAATCTTGTTGCCGTCTTCGAGGGGGGTGATCCCATAGTGGTAATGAAAACTCGACGAGTTTTCTAAAAGACTTGTGTTTTTTTTTCAAAAAAGGGGGTCAAATTTTTATTCGATAGTTGAATTGGAAATGGTCTAAAACCTCGAAATTCATCATTGGAAAATTTATCCGGTCCACCCATCGAGATCCCGACATCGAGTGTCAAAAATGTCAAAGATATATTCTTGCTTTTTCGAGTAAATCATTGTCTGTGACGACCACGGCAGAGATGTAGAGTATGTTATATTTGACGCACTTGGCTAATCTGTGCATACCATCGATGACATTAAGGAATCGATCGACAATGATCGGAATCGACAAGTCCGAGTTGTCTATGTGTTCTGCGTGGTATTTGTGGACGAATGGATATTGTAAAACTTGAGAGACTTGGACGCCGTTTTCCCATGCAATTTCATATAGATTATGGATGAGCCAGACAACAGACATGTGTTTTAAAACAGGCAGAAATCGAGTCAATTCCAACAGTTTTTTAATGTCAAAAATTCGTCCTTTTCTGAAAACAAATGCATTCATTGGCGACTTGGGGGATTTTTTTTCAAGTGCGTGTCAATCGATTGGAAACAAACTCAATGATTTGGTAGCATTGTTTGGTAATGATTTCCTTTTCTAATTCAATGTCAATGTTTCCATCTAGACAAAGAGCAGCCTCGGGTGCAAGAGATTGAATGAATTGTTCGTGTTTTGCGGCAAGTTTCGTTTGATAGTCTTCTGGTATGGATTCTCCTTTGCGGTCTCTTTGAGCAACGCGTTCCAGCGAGCGTTTTACACTGGTATCAATGTAGATATGAGAGACTGGCATTCGAGGAATCATGCAACGCCACAGCCTGCACCAACTTTCATACAATTTAAATTGACGACTGTCAATTTGTTTGGAATCAAGAAGCATCTCCATAAAGATGCGATCAGAGGCAGGAGTTCGCTCAGAAAGCAACACAATGGTTTTAGGACCTGTAGATCGATTCACTTCTCGCACAATGATTCGCAAGAGTCCGCAGACTCGGCTTCGCATGACTTCTTGTTGAAAGACGAGAGCCCACTTTGGAATGTCCTTGTAATACTCTTCCAGGATGCCACTCTCTTCCCATTCCTTGACCGGCTCTGGTACCACGACAAGGTCCCAATCTGGATGGGCAGAAAGAGCCAGTTGGATGACTTCCATTCGCTTGGTTTTTCCACTTCCTGGCAATCCATCGACGGAAACAAGTAGAAATCGAATGTTATTGGCAACGATGCGTGAATGGAGTTCCGCAAAATTGATGTCTTCTAGCTCCTCCATCTCTCACACAGTAGTATTAAAAGGAGGATGGCAAATAAAAGATGTAATTTAATTAATTTTAAACCATAGACGTGTGATAGACACCAAGAGGTCATCTTGTTTTTTTTTCAAAAATTTTTTTTTCTTTTTCAACTTTTAAAATTGTTCTTCATCTCAAACTCGAAGTATACAAGAGGTCAATTTACCATATAAAAATTTTTCTCTAAATTTAAATTGTGTTTCAGAAAAAGTTTCGCTGTGCTCAAGCTACCCTCTTTTTTTTTCTTTCAAAAATAACATGACTCGAGCATTGATTTTGTGTACACTTGTTGGATCTGCGGGAGGGTTGGCATATTCGTGTACAATCTCTAGCAAGCCATCTGGAAATGACTCTACGATTGGCATATGGTTATTTGGACGATATTTTCTTATTCCATTCTTTTGCACGAGTTTCGGAGGCATGGTTGGATTCGGAGTTGGATGTGTGGCAGAAGCTGCGCTTTCATTGATGTAGATTCAAGAAAAAAACAACAACAATGACGACGATGTACATTTTTTTTTGTTTTTAAAGAAAGGCTACACTTTATTTCCATTCATAATAGTCCAACGAAACTCCACGCAGATAGCCCTTTTCGTCAATGCGAGCAGAAAATCGTTCTGGAGGAAGTTGGTCACAATCAAGTGGCCAAGAAGAGATTGTTGATGGCAAAACTTTTCCATCTCCTCGTACGAGAGCCATAAATCTTGTACACGTGCCCTTTACGGCATCTCTTTCTTGCCACGCTTGAAGCCATCCCAACTTTTCACGATCCCATCTCCATCCCTCATACAAGCGCATCAAAAATCCTGAATTCTTTTCAAACTTGTCGAGATATTCTTGACGTGTTTTTGGAAATGGTGGGGGCGTAATCGGCAATTTTACAAAGTCATCGGACATGGACATTCTTTTTTTTTCGATTATGCAAAGAAAATAAAAAGTACTTATGCTGCTAACTTTATTTCCATTCGCAACCGTTTGCTGTAATACCACGAAGATAGCCATTTTCGTCAATATGAGCGTCCAAAACGTCTGGAGGTTGCTCACGAGGGTCCAATGGATCTATTTTTGCAGAAATTATAGTTGATGACAAAACTTTTCCGTCTCCTCGCACCAGCGCCGCAAAAACTGTACGAGAACCGTCGGTGACATTTCTTTCCAACCATGCTTGTGGATATCCAAATTGTTCTGTATACCATTGCCATCTAATGTACCACCTCTCGAAAAACCACGAATTCGCTTTAAACTTGTCTAGATATTCTTGACATGTTTTAGGATATAGATTGGGTAGAATTTTAAAATTGTCAAATTCATCGGATGAATAATCAACTTCATCGGATGAAGACGACGACATTCTTTTTTTTTTGTTGTGTGCAAAGGAAAAAAAAGAGAAAGTGATGTTCCTTTTAATTTTAATCTTCAATTCCGAGTGCTCCTTTCTCTGCAACGGTCAGTTTGCTTTTCGCACTCTTGATCAATGCTTGTTTTTCAAAATATTCCAATCTGGTATTGGGCGAATTCCAAAGCTTTTTTTCAACGACTTGAGCAGGTTTGCCATGCCTTTTTTCATATTGAGTTGCAACTATGACTGCGTGGTCTCGAGTTGAAAAAATTTCACTGTTCATAAAAGGATCGTCAAATGCGACAGCATAGACATGGGTGTTGGACGACGCCATGCTCTCTTTTTTTTCTGTCTTTTTTTCTAAAAATAGAATTTTTACCGGTATAAATAAAATTATTTTCAAGTTTTTGATCACTCGCTCTCGTCCACAATGACAGAGGTCATGACAAAAACAAAAAAACTAGTCATCCACGGATGCCGGTTTGGATGTACGTCGTCTTCCGACGTTCAAGGCGCAAGTGCCACTATTGACCAACTCATAGAAGCACTAGATCAACGAAAGAGGATCAAGATCTTTTCAGAGAGCTTTGTGAGTGCATCATCATCTGAAACTGACCAAAATGTTTCCTATGAAAAGGCAGTGGAAATTCTCAAAAATGCCTATCAAGAGATTCACAAGAAAGACGGACAATTATTTTCTATTCAATTTGTACCCTCCTACATTTCTTCTTCGTCATGGACAATTGTGTGGCACAAGGTGTATTAAAAGGAAAATAAATGAATATTTACAAGCCCAGTCTTTTGATCCTTTTCAATGATTACACAAGCAATGTTGCTGCTGCTTGTAGAGCGTACATATTCTACGACTTGCTTCTTTTCCGATTCGTCTACTTTGATTTTTGCAAGAGTATCAATTGAGATCAACCGAGGAGCTCCAGTCACTTCCTTGAGCTTGCCGTCCACCGAGTTCAACTCAAATACTCCAAAAATGAAATAGTTTGCAGGGTCGGGTACATTTTTTTGAGTGCGATAAGTTTTAAGTCGCTTGAGATTATCTTGAAACAGAAGCCAGACAGAAGTGGCAAAAGGGTCCATCTAACGACAAAAATAAAATGAAAAAACGTCTAAGTTTAATCCATAGTCATCAGAAAATGACTATCGTTTTGGTAAAAAGGAATACGATTTTTCTTTTCTTCAAATTCGGCAATAAGATTGCACTCGGTTTTGTGATAGGTCCAATGGCGGTGTTGGCATTGTGTGGAACAATAAAGTGAATGACTGCATTTTGTGCATCTCTTTAAATTTGCCACCTTTCCGCATTGTCGACACGAGACTTGATAGAGTGGCGAAAAGACGAGAATGGGATATTTTGTGTCTGAATCAAAAGTGTAGACACAAATAAATGTTTTTTGGGTCACCAACAACCGAATGACGCACGTTTTAAAGAGAATTAGAATATCGTCCATGAGTGGAATCTTGTGAACTTTGTCACTAGGTAGCTTGGCATTGGCAACTTCGTTCATGATTACAGCTTGATACGTTTCACAGGCAAGCACAAATGCATGAACACAGAAAAAAAAGAGAGACGTGTCATTGTCATCTTGATACTTTTCACAGAGAGCTTCGAGATTCTTGATTGAATTGCATCGAATAAATTGAGAGAGGATTTCTAGTTTTTTTGCGTTCTTTTCATAAAAGAGAGAATCCAGTGGATACGCAGAGAGTATCGAAAGAATGTAGAGTATCAAATCCTCGTTGAGACTTGTCGCGCGAGTAATGTCGTATTCCCTGCACAGATCATCGCAACACTCTTGATATTCATCTCGGGAAATACACTTTTGTACAACGTGTGAATCATAGTAGTGATCTAGATGGCACATCACGGTTTCAACGTGTTGAAGAAACTCGACGATTTGTGGCTGAGACGATGAAATGAAATCTTTGGTCAAAATGTGTGGCTCGCATTCCTTGAAAAAGTGATACATTTCTGTGACCTTGGGAGATTCTTTCTCCTTGTCCTTTCCATATGTTGTATAGTGATGCGATGCTCGACATAGTGTGCGTATTTGAGGGAATGCAGATGGAGTGCTGTTACCAGCTTTGAATTTTTCTGATAGTGCACGACAAATTTTGCACATTTTTGTTGTGTGTGTGTATTTTTTTTAATTTTAAATCACGTGTCATATTTTCTCTAAAATATGCCCAAACGTAAACAAAAATCAGTCGCCAACACTCCTCAATTGATACCCTCGGTTTCTCCTGTTGTTGCTAGAAAGAAACAAAAGCATCGAGAGGTCAAGTGGAGCGATTTAGGTGGGTGGACCAAGGAATGGTACAAACCCTCGGCTTCGAATCATTACCAAGTAGAAATTTCATACGAAGACGACGATCTTGACACGAGTTTTTTTACTCATCAAGCCATCGAAAAGTTGCTCAGAAAATATATTTTTTCTGAAGAGTCGTTTCAAATCGAAATGGTAGACACCTTTGCAGACGAGATCACTCTCTTTTTTGTATCCAACAATGAAGACCCTGCACTCTTTTGTGCTATTCCAACATTACTACAAGAGAGCGGATTCTTAAAATCAGACTATGATCTCGACTATCGCCACAAAGAAAAAGTTACCGAATCTCAAGAGGAAGAAGCAGCAGCAGAAGAAGAAGAAGAAGAGAACGAGGAGGAAGAAAAGGAAGAAGAAAAAAAAGATCCGTCATTTCTCGAACGCCTTTTTCTAGACTTGATTGGAGAATTGGCATTCTTTAATTGCTCTGAGCTTAGTTATCAAAGGATTACAAATCTGGCAAATGTAAAACCTCTCGAAGAGTTTCTCGAAAAGATGTATTATGGTTTCATTTCGGGATGCCTCGAAATGGGAGGCGACGTTCAAGCTGAATTATACGACATATTTTTAAAGGGAGACCGTCCTTCTTATGCAGAGAGAATCCCACATCGCCGCCAGGAGCAAGTTGGTCTATGCTACGGGTGCAATCAAACAAAGCAACGCTCCCTTGCACTTGCCATCTCAAAAGACACCCTTGTCTACTTTGGATCTTATTGTGCAGCTCGCGTCAATCTCTTGATACGTTATTTTGATTGGATCAGAGAAGTCGTTTCTTTCATGTGCCAACCTGGACTCGCTGGCAAGAGCACCAACCTTTCCATCTCGTACCATCTCAAGCACTATTACAATCAATTGGTCGAGTTGACTCGAGACATTGACAATACTAGAAAACTTGCTTGAAAAAGGATGTTTTAAACATAAAAATACACACATTTTTTAATCTCAACTTTTTTTTTAAAAAAAAAACACAGACAATGAGTATGAATCTTGGTCTATGTGAAAATCAATCCGATCCTCGTATTTTGTACATTACGGGTAAAACCTATCGTCACAGAGAAGCACTTTCTGAATCTGGTTTCGAATGGAATAAAATGACCAAGACGTTCTGGACATCGACGCTAAGTCGCGAGTCTGCTCAAAAAATAGTCAATCAAATCAATCAAGAAGAGAGCTTGCTGAGATACAAAAGATCTCAACAAGCTCTACAGACCAAGATTCAAAAATGCATCTATTCTCGACACAAGTCAGAATTGGATGCAAAAAGGATACAACTCGAGACATTTAATCACGACCTCAAAATGGACACCTTTGTCACGATTGCGCACGATGGTTTTTGTATTCGATGCAAGAAAAATTGGCTCTTCAAACTTGATACGTCGGTGTACAAAGAGAGTGGCATCAGCGCATGTCCTAGTTGTGGCAAAAGTTGGAGTGATTAAAGATAGCATTTATTTCATTGTCCCCCTCCATGCTGCTGTTGTTACTGTTTTTTTTTTCATATTTAATTTCTACACTCTCTATGCAACAATACAATCAACAAGTCACAATCAATGGAGGAAAGATCATCATCGAAACAAACGTCATTGAAATTTCATTTCCTACCAAGTCGAGCGACATTCCTTCAGACAAGGAAGATTCATGATGAACAACATAATGACTTGCCACGCGCAGATTGTGAAATCTGTATGAAAAGGGTTCAAGATTTTCATCGTGAATCGATGAAAGCAATCCACGACGTATATGAGCATGATGTTAAACCACGAGAAACATGCGAATATTGTAAAAAGAACGTTGAAGATGAGAAAAACTTGTAAATAAAGATAGCACCCTTGTCATATTTTCTCTCTTTTTTTTTCAAAAAACATGCAAAAGCGAATAGAAAGTTTTCTAGATAGAAATCTAGAGATTATCCTCTCTCCTGTGCCCTTTATTGGTCTCGCTCTTGGTGCAAGAATTGGTGGAGCGTATTGGCTCATTTCAAGAGGATCCGATCGAGTTGTCATTCGCTCGTTTGAATCAACTGGACTTTTATTCAAGACACCCGAGATCACCGGCACGCTGGCAAACACGCCCAACGAGCTTCTCCACTATTCTTTGAAAGGATTCAAAAGGTCTCACGAACCCATCAAAATTCCCAACTTGGACGGCAAGGAAGTGTGTGTCCATTACGAACACTATCTAACAGGCTTTCCATGGCGTGGAGAGACTTCAAAATATGTCACTCGCATCGAACGTCTCGATTAAAATTAGAATTGAATTCATTTGTTTTTTTATCTTTTTAGAAATAATGATTCGAGTGAAATTGCTCCACGAAAATGCAAAAGTCCCCAAACGTGCCACTCCTGGGTCTGCTGCATATGACCTGTATTGTGTGGCAGCTTTTATCCTCGATGGACAAAATAGTCTCCAAATTGTTCAAACAGGAGTATCGCTCGAAGACACTTCATCCAAGTATTGGTACCAAATCCTGTGCAGATCTTCTCTGGCTGCCAAAGGAGTTTCTGTGAGAGGCGGCGTCATTGACAATGATTATCGAGGAGAGATCAAAGTCATTCTTTTTCATTCTGGCCAAGATTCCATTCACTTTAAAGCGGGAGATCGTGTGGCTCAACTTGTTGTTCACGAAATGTGCACCCCTACCTTTCAAGAGGTTACTGAAGATCTCGGCACTACGGAACGTGGTCAAGGAGGATTCGGAAGTACCAACAACAAACGAAAATCAGAGACTTTTTAAAATTAAACATTTATTCAAATGTCTTACACACAACAACGAAAAGAGGATTTTTCTTCTCTTCCGATTCCTATTTTATTGGAAGTGATTTCTCAATTGGATATTTCAGACTTTGACAATTTATTTCGTCTTGATCACTACTCTCAGACGCGCTTTCGATCTCTTTTTGAAAATTACATTGTTGCACGTCAACAACGTGTGTTTGAATGGGCAATCAATCTTTCAAAAAGTCGATCTGATGACAAGCTTCTTTTGCATATCTTGGAAAAATCAATTGCCTTTAATCATTTCTATATTGATCCAAGTGCAGAGGGTAATTATGCAATAAAAAGGACATGTCATGAAAATTACGATAAAGTGGTGGCTTTTTTATTGAAAGATCCTCGAGTTGATCCGAATGTAGATGACAACTATGCACTAGACATGGCAGTTGCAGGCAATTGTTACGAAACGGTGGCTCTTTTATTGCAAGATCCTCGAGTTGATCCAACTGCATATAATAACCATGCAATACAACAGGCAGATTTCAGCGGAAATTACAGGATAGTGGATCTTTTATTACAAGATCCTCGAGTCAAGTCAAGTTGGGACGGAAAGTTTTAAAATTAGAAAATAAACTAGTGGGTTTTTTGAAATATCCAAACGAAAGATGAGCACAGATGAAACTCTT
>Ga0208196_1001059_pt1 | contig 31681 bp, 28 predicted proteins | sample AD_JPNNA7_MetaG_FD_184443 | JGI IMG/M metagenome (GOLD analysis project Ga0208196, IMG submission 184443) | Active sludge microbial communities of municipal wastewater-treating anaerobic digesters from Japan - AD_JPNNA7_MetaG (SPAdes) (version 2) | ecosystem: Engineered > Bioreactor > Anaerobic...
AATTCTCCTTCTATAGAAACAATAAGAACGTTACCCTTTATTTCATGTTTGATATCCATGAACAAATAACCTCCTGTACACAATGTTTATATACAATTACATAGAACAGTAACGTATAGTAAAATCAAGGATTATTTTTTATTCATCAATAATTCATTGAGCAATTCATGCAATGTGTTGTTGTTATGCGATGCAATTGTCCGTGCAATCAGATGTTCATCGTTAGCTATTGTTTTCAACACAGTACTTCGTTCATTGCTGGTAAGATGGGGAAAGTTTTCTTTCAATAGTTTGCGTATGGCAGTTAATGCATCAAGGGCTTGTTCAATATCCTGCGGGATAGCTTGTTCTAAGAGCCTGCGTACCTTCGCAGCCATTGCAGGAGATGCGCCACCGGTGGACACGGCTACAAGCAGTTTACCACGAGTAAAAAACGATGGCACGTAAAATGATGAGTTATCGGGATCATCGACGGCATTGATGGGTATATTTAATTCAGATGCTTCATAAAAAACCTGCTGGTTTACTTCTGTGTTGTTGGTGGCAGAAAAAACAAGTGCAGCACCTTTACAGTCACCTTTCTGGTATAAGCGCTGTATGATGGTAACACTGTGATCATTGGCAAGTGCAGATAAATCTTTGCCTATATGGGGAGCTATCACAGTAACTATCGCCCCCGCAGCAATAAGGTCTTTCACCTTGCGGTAGGCAACCTCACCGGCACCTATAACCACAACGTGTTTGCCTTTTATCCTGTACATTATTGGATACACCATATGCTTGCTATTGTGCTAATTCCTCCGGCATTGTATAGTACTCTCCAGCGTCCTTTAATGCAATAATGGTATCATGCGTTAATCCTATCTCTTCATCAGTAAGATAGCACTGCGGGTCGGGAGCCCATGGGTCGCCAAATACCCGATAGGCGCGCACACGCATGGAACCGTTGCACATTGGTTTAAACTTGCACAGTCGGCATCTGCCTTTAATATAATCTGCCTTATGCTTGAGGCCCTTCATCAATGGATTGCTTTCATCCATCCATATATCGGCAAAACTTCGCGTTAAAATATTGCCAAATGAGTAATCCTGCCAGAACTGATCGGGATGAACATTTCCCTCAAAATCAATATTGGCAATGCCAACACCGGTTGAATACGCTCCGCCGCCATTCCATGTTAAAAGTTGCGCTATGCTGGCAGCTTGTTGCTCATCCTTTTGCAGTAGCTTTAAATATAGATAAACGCCGTCAACATGGTTGTCCACCGTAAGGATGTTTATGTCCAGTCCCCGTCTGAAAAAATCATCAGTGCGCTCAATGATGGTATCCATTGCCTGCCGTGATTCAGAGTATGAAAGGTCGTCTGCAAACAGTGAACCGCCACGCCCCGAATAGACAAGATGGTAAAAGCAGGCGCGGTTAATCCCTTCTTTTTCAATGAAGTCAAATATGTTGTGCAGGTCGGCATAGTTGCGTTTGGTTAATGTCAATCGTAATCCCACGCGCTGCCCAACTGCAATACAGTTTTCAAAGCCTTTCATGGCTTTTTTAAATGCGCCATCCATCCCCCTGAATGTATCGTTTACATCCTCCATTCCGTCCAGGCTTATACCAACATAGACAATACCTGCATCTTTTATGGCACGTGCTTTATCTCTGTCAATTAATGTACCGTTGGTGGATAGTACCGGGCGGATGTTTTTATCTGCTGCTTTTGTTATAAGCCTGAATATATCCCTGCGCATGAGTGGCTCACCACCTGAAAACAAAAGCGAGGGAATGCCAAATGTTGCCAAATCATCAATAAGCGTTAACCCCTCATCAGTAGAAAGCTCACCATACTTTTTATTATGCGAATCCGTATAACAGTGCACACAGTTTAGATTGCATGTTCTGGTAACATTCCACACTACAATTGGTTTGCGCTGATCTGCCATTGCCACGCGCGTGTGAGGAAGGTTGCCATGCGCGTCAACCGATGCCTCAGTGCCATAACGCAGTCCGTCACCTGTTGATGAACCGCCACAATACAATTTGCCGATATCTATCATGGTTACCTCACATTATTACAATCCTCTATAGGCATTGTTTAACATTACATAAACGTATTATCAAGCACCATTTTACCATACTATTTGTAGTCGCTGTTATTCAAAATATCGTACCCGTTCTTTTTTAAATTCTTGTAATGATCGATAGCTCATGTAATCAGTTTTTGCAATTGAATAGAGTTTTTTGATGATCATATCAAGTTCATCCTCACTTTTTGCATGAACCATTGCAAAGACAGGATAATCCCATGGGTTAGGATAAGCTTCACGCACATACAGATGCGATATGGCATTTTCATTTGCAAATTGTTCCAGCATGGAGTTACGTTTATCACCATCGGCTTTCCATACGGTCATTGCGTTGGCAACAAATCCCATAGCATGGTGTTTAACCACAGCACGGTATGATCGCATCATCCCGTTTTCTAAAAGGCGGTTTGCTGTTGCAATAAACAAGTCAACATCCATGGGGATATTGCTCTGGGCAATAAGTTGATCAAATGGCTCCTCGCTGCATGGGAGGTCGCACTGGAGCACCTTCACCGTATTTTTCACGGTATCATCTACTGGTATGGTTTCATTGTGTTTACCGGTTACAGCATACTGTGCATTATTGTCATGGATACTATCGTCCTCAAAAAAACGTGCAGACAGCTTAACCGTCAACACTGCCTGGAAGATATTAAATGTTACAGCGTTAACCTGTTCCGCCAGATGTTGCACTGTTTCAATAAAATTAGTTTCTTCTGGCAGTGCAAGGGTAAACCATATATTATATGCACCATCCCGCAGGTAGTTGTGGCTGACACCGGGCAGCGCGTTGATAATAGCAACACCGTGGGCAATAGCAGGTTCAGGGATTGCAAATGCCACCAGGTTTGATGTATATCCTAACTTTTTAGCATCAAATATACCAGCAATACTGCGGATCAGCCCATCCTGTTTCAATTTTTGGACTGTGTTGATAACCTCATATTCAGTGGTCCCCAGGGTATCTGCCAATACTCTGTAGGGTCGCTTTGTTACTGGTACTGCAATCTGTATTTGCGAAATAAGTTTTTTTTCATCCAGCATGGGTTGCCCTTTTTGGTTGGTATATGCAGAAAGGTTCTTCATCCATATAGTTGCCGGAGGCATAGTAGGCGCGTGCACGGCATCCTGCACAAAATGCTTTATATTCGCATACGCCGCATTTTCCTTCAAGATTTGATAAATCTCTGAGCTTTAAAAAAAGTTCTGATGATTCCCATAGTTCATTAAAAGGAGTGAGTAAGCAATTGCCTGCTACAAGTGGAAGATAGCCGCATGGTTGAACATCACCCCGGTGTGAAATAAAACATACGCCACTGCCAGCAAGGCACCCACGGGTTACAGCAGCAAGCCCGTCGGTTTCAAAGGTTAGTTTTCTATTTTCTTTTTTAGCTTCCTGGCGTATAATCCTGTAATAGTGAGGTGCACAGGTAGCCTTGAACTCTATGCCGGCTTCTTGTGTTGTATGGTAAAACCAGCGCAATACTTCTTCATACTGCTCTTTCGATAGCATATCAGTTTGTGCAATCTCAACTCCGCAACCAACCGGTACAAGCATAAATATATGAAGGGCAACCGCATGCATCGTTTTTGCCAGTTGTAATATTTTTTCAATGGAGGTAACATTGCGCCTGGTAATTGTAGTATTAAACTGGAACGGTACACCTGCTTCGTGTAACAATTGTGCTCCCTGTAATGCTTTATCAAATGAACCGGGGATGCCTCTAAATGAGTCATGGGTTAGTGCATCAGGGCCATCAATGGAAATACTAACACGCTCAAATCCGCTTTTCTTTATAGCTGAAGCTATTTCTCTGTCAATCAATGTAGCATTGGTGGCTAATGCAATGGGTAATCCCTTGCCATTCGCATAGCCTGCTATATCAAAAAGGTCTTTACGGTACAGGGGCTCACCACCGGTCAACACCATAATAGGTTTATAATATGCTGCAATGCTATCTAAAATATTTTTACAATCCTGAAGCGATAGTTCATGTTCAAATTCTTTATCATAGCTTTCGGCTCTGCAGTGAACACAACGCAGGTTGCACCGCTTGGTCAATTCCCAGAAGATCAGGCGAGGTTTATTCATCGTTTAAACATCTCCTGCAGCAATTTTGTTTTTTCCTTTGATTCTTTTTTGTGATAGTTATCTGATAAATCTTTTAAATAAGAAATAGGTATGTGCAATGTCTTGGACATAATTTGATTGGTCAGCTCTTCAACAATAGCAAAATCATCATCTGAAAGATGTTTTAATTTTCGCCTGCGATATTTCTGCAGCTCTTCATTCCTGATGGTTGAAAAGGTTTCCTGAATTGACACAATCAACGGAACTATCTCCAGACTCTGGTACCAGTGCAAAAAATCCTCTGCATCAGCATCAATAAGTTCCATGGCAAGTTTTGTTTCATGTATTCTATTTTTTAAATTTTCATCAGCTATGGATTTTAGATTATCAATATTGTACAAAAAGACATCATGAATGGTGCTCACCGCCGGCTCAATATTGCGTGGAACGGCGATATCAATTAAAAATAGTGGCTGGCTACGTTTTTTTATATGCTCTGTAATCATATCTCTGGTTAAAATATATTCATGTGATCCTGTTGAGGTTATTATTATATCAACTTCTGGTATCACATCAATAATTTCTGATAACGGGATAATGGTAGCATCACGATTTATTTCGGTGGCTATACGCTGGGCATTGTGCAGTGACCTGTTGGCTAAAATAACAGTTCCAATCTTAAACTTGGTTAAATATTTTAATATAAGCTCACTCATCTCACCTGCGCCAACTAAAAGCACCGAGCTTGATGCAAGGTCATCAAATATTTTTCGTGCCAGCTCAACAGCAATAAATGCAATTGATAGGGGATTGCGGGCAATCTCAGTTTGTGTGCGAATACGTTTTGCTGTTCGGAAAGCCTGGTGAAACAGCTTATTTAAGATAGGACCTGTTGTTTTATGAACAGCAGCCCAGCGATACCAATTTTTAACCTGTCCAACTATCTCGTTTTCGCCAATGACCATTGAGTCCAATGAAGAAGCAACGCACAATAAGTGTCGGATGACGTCCTTATGAAATTTTTTGTAAAGCACTGGTTCAAACTGCTCACGTTTTAAACCAGCAAATTGCTCTAAAAGTTGTACAACTGATTGCATTGCCTCTTCAATCTGTGAAGAAACAAAATATAGCTCCATACGATTGCATGTGGCAATATATACCATCTCATCAATATTATTTTTTTTAGCATTGTCAACAAATGATTCAAGTACGGCTGTATCAAATGCAAAACACTCCCTTGTCTCAACCGATGCGGTCTTATGGCTCATGCCAACCATGCCAATTTGTTGTGTACATTCTGCCATGCTGCTTACCTGAAACTGTGAAATCCTGTCGTTATGACAACATTGGTAGCAATAAATAAAACAATAACAATCACAAATGCAACTATTGTTATTATGCTCACATAAAAGTTACTGGTAATTTTAGAATGTGCTATAATCCATACAATTAATAATATACACCACACGGCATACATCAAAATCTCTTTCGGGCTGCCCAATGAAATATTATGGTATACTTCAAAAAGCATAATAATCCCTATTGCTATCCCCGCGCTGAAAAAGGCCAGCGAATGTGCTAATGAAAAATTGGTAAGCCTGTTGAGTACACCAAGGCTTGGAAAACGATAAATAAATTTCATGGATGATTTTTTCTGCAATTGCCATGATACTACTAAATATAAAACAGCAGAAGCAAATGCTATAAAGAATAAAACCTCGCCAAGCAATGATAAAACAATATGGATGAGCATCAGATTATGATTGGGTTCAATAGCCATAAACCTGTTTGAACCATAAAACAGTAACGAAATGCCATAAATAACGGTAATGAGGGGCGTAATAATTGCGCTTAGTGCTCTAAAATCGTCTTTCCACCTTGAAATGCTCATAAAAAGAAGCAATAGAGATAAAAAAACAACAATAAGATAAAAGAAGGTAAAAATATTAATTTTATAAGCGTGAGCGATAGTTTTATATAAAAAACAACCCTGGAAAAATAAAAGAATTATAGCAACGATAATGGCAACTTTTGTTACTCGTATGTATGACGAAGCATCCCTGTGTATTGAAAGGATACTATAAACAGAAGTAATGATAAATGTAAAAAATGTCAGGTAAACCAGTAGCGTCATACAGCCTCACTATGTTACTTTCAATATATATCGTTTTTATAACAATTCATAAATATTGTCATTGCACGATAGTGTCAAGCAATAATGGGCATTCCTGAACACTATGCAATAGTAATCATCTATACAAACTATCTGTCATATTAGGATGTTATTGCATCATTACATGGTATGCAAAGTGCTTTGTCCTGTTATAAGATAGTATAATTTTATGTCATTTTTTTACTAAATTGGCAAAAATATATTTGACTCTTTTATCTATTTTATTTACTATTATTAGTGAGGCTACTCATTGAGTAGTTACCTTCCAACATAATCCGCTAATGATATTGACGATTCCTCACAAGAGGGGTCGTCATTTTTTTTACATTTCTTCTTTATTTACTATACCTATGTTATTCATACAATGCTTTATACTAACTAACCATGTGCCGCAATGGATTTTATTCAAATTAAATATTGACAAAATTATCCACAGGAAGTCTAATCTTATTAATGTTAATGGGTGATATCTATGCCAATGAAAGACATCATAATATTTACATCTGATGAGGAAAAGCTTGTTGAACATATTGTGCAGGCAATAGAAAGTAAATATCAAACTGAATATATTCTCATTGAAAAACATAAAGAGGCATTGCGCAGTTTAGCAACATCAATTTCGTTATATCCTTCGCTCCTTGATTCGCAACGTCTTCAAAATCAAAAACGCACCGTGCAAAGTTTGCTTGATACCCTGTGTTCACGTTCCATGCCTGATATGATTTTACATATACCAACCAAAGCTATACTGGGGAGGGCGTTCACCATAGCCAAGATCAATTTTTTTATCATGCTATGGTACATTGCGCGTGATAAGGATGAATATACAGCATTTGTAGAAGCGCTATTATTATGTATAGCTTCCAATGTATTTATGCTCACAGCCGAGGAGGTGTACACTTCTATAATTGAAGATGATGCACTTGATAAAATCATACGACACAATGCAGTGTATCTTTTAGCGCGTACATGGGAGCACAGGCTTGATTATGGAGTTGCCGAATTTGCGCCCATTTTGTTAAATTTATGGAAAGCACGTGAACGCCTTATCCCAAATTTTGGTACTATGATGGGCTTTTCTGAATTATGTATGCTTTCAGAACACACCTCGTCATTATGGCTTGATTTTTTACAGCGTGATGCTATTATGGAAGATGAGGTATATGCACTTGAAGAATTTATATTTGACCTTACTTATGAAGAGATAGCTTTTGTGCGAGATTATCTTGAAAAGAATAGTAAAACTACTGTAATGCGAGAAGAATTGCCATCAATCATGGGGAAAACACATATACCTGAATATAGTGGGCAGGACCCCCGCGAGCTTTACCGTTCATTCAGAGATCGCAAGATTAATTCCAGGTTCAGAGCACGATCAAAATTAAATGGTCCTAAAAAAACGCTTGAAGAATATCTCATGTGCTTTTTATTATCTTCTAAAACAGTGGTTGAATATTAAGCAATAGCAAGGAGTATTATACAGGGAAAGGTATGTTTGATATTTATGGTTCATATGAATATAACCCATCCATATTTGATAATATGCAGATGGAGATAAATGATATTGATGATGATATATCAAGTGATATTGAAAATCTGCTGGCAAACCGGTTTGATTCATTATACCTTAAAGATATCTATAAAAAAAATAATATCTGTATAGATATTATTTACCCCCGCGTTCAGTATGGTCATCACAGGGTGTTGTTAAAATCACCGGATTATATACGGTTTCTTTTGTCATTATATCCATTTTCCAGTGATCTTGAAAACCTGCAAAAGATTGTTTTGCGCCCACGGCATATTATATTGGGCAATGTTGAGCTCATGGCTTTGTATCTGCAACAAAAAAAAATACTGGTAGTATACCTGCATCATCCTCATTTCTATTCACTAAAGACATCACGGTTTGCCCAGTTTTCCGAATTAACACCCATGATACATATGCTGCAGGGTAAAATAATGAAAACAAACATGCATGAAAATGATCCCTATCTTATACCACCATTGTGGTATATGGTATCAATTATTGAATCATCATCTGAAAATAAAGTTGATAAATTTTTGTTGCGGTGCGATAGTTCTTCGAAATTGCGGGCAGTACTGGATGAGATATCCTTCTTCTACGGGCGTCATGGATATTAAACACCATGATAGATTACCATGTACATACCTATCTGTGCGATCACGCATCAGGTACGCCCGGTGATTATATTGAAAAAGCGTTGGAAGCCAGGCTCTTTGAAATTGGTTTTTCTGATCATGCACCGTTGCCTGAACATTTGCGGAATGATATTACCATGGAACCTGAAGAAACCGAGATGTACTGCTCAATGCTTGAAGATGTAAAGGATAAATATCCCATAGCAGTGAAAATAGGTTTTGAGGTTGACTATCCGCTTCACCCAACATTTGATACCCATTATTTTCATGATAATCGCATTGACTATATGATTGGTTCATGTCATTTTATTGATGGCTGGGCTTTTGATCATCCCCTGTTTGTAGATGAATACAATAAGCGGGATATCAATCAGGTTTATCGTGATTACTATAGTATTGTTTTTGACATGGTCAATTCAGGGCTTTTTGATATAATTGGCCATTTTGATCTTGTAAAAAAGTTTGGTTACAGGGCAACTGTTGATCTAACCGATCATATTCTTCCCATTGTAAAGCTTGCAGGAAAACAGGCAACAGCCATTGAAATAAATACGTCAGGGTTACGCAAACCGGTGAAGGAAATTTATCCGTCGTATGACATTATGAAGCTTATGTTTGAAAACAATGTTCCCATTACACTGGGTTCAGATGCTCATGCACCTGAGGAGGTTGCCTATAATTTTTATGATGCCCTGCTTTTGATAAAGCGGGCGGGGTACAAAAAAATTGCAGGATACAGTAAACGAAAGCAATATTCGATAATACTATGATAACATTAAAGAAGGACACAAATAATATCTACAGGGTTTATGGACTGTGCAATTTGCAGGCAGGTGTTATCGCAAAAGCTGTCAATACTATAGATTATTCTGATACTGACAATAACGTCCGCTTTAAAGAGAAATTACTTATCTATAAAGCTACAGGGATATTGCCCGAACATATTGTTATGCTTGACCAGGTTCATGGCAGCAGTATCATTGAGATGAACTATCGCCCACAAAAGAATGACCCCTTTGTTACACAAGCTGATGGTTTTGTTACCATGGTACATGGATTGTGCCTTGTTATACGAACGGCTGATTGCGTTCCGGTTATACTGTATGATTCGGCAAAAGGTATTCTGGCAGCGTTGCATTCCGGCTGGCGCGGATGTATGCAAAATATTACTGCTGAAGGGATAAAAAAATTATATCAAAAAGGTTCTTCACCTGCTTCAGTCCATGTTATGATACTGCCGTCAATAAGCCGTGATGCGTATGAGGTTGGGGATGATGTTGCTTCCCAATTTAACGGGTATATACTTAACAAAAATGGCAGGTGCTATTTAGATATGTGGAATCATATTGCTGACACCGCAATGAAAAACAAAATTCCGTGCAACAATATATATGTAACGGGGATATGCACGTTCCAAAACAATACAGAATTTTTTTCATACAGGAAAGGAGATAAAGGTAGAAATTTAAATTTTGTATATTTATCATAGCAATAGTTAATTTTTAGCCTGTGAAAATAAATATAAACCTGCATTGTAATAAATACAATGCCAATTTATTCAGAGATTGTGATATGGGATATTGCTTTTTACAAGAGCATTTATATATGGTTAATTTTTTTAAAAAAACTGAATAAAAGCTTGCATTTTTTAAAAAAAATAAAATATTATATTAATAAGTAGTCAGGAGGAAAGTATGGAAAAGCTTCAACTGTCAAAACTTCTTGATACGCATAATCACAATAAAACATTAGATGAAATAAAGTCATTATATAGAAAATATTATAGTGAATTTGCAATAATTGAAGATCTTTTTTTTATTGTTAAAGATTTATTTTATGGCGAATTTCCTGGTTACCAGAAATGTAATACTCAATATCATGATTTTCAGCATACCGTTGATGCAACATTAGCAGCAATGCGGCTGTTAGATGGATATAATATTAAATGTAAGATAATACCAGAAGATATTGCATATTGCCTTATTATTGCTGCTCTTTTACATGATACCGGGTACATCCAGGAAGATTGGGATACCGAAGGAACAGGAGCAAAATATACTGCGGTACATGTAGGGCGCAGTGTTGAATTTTTACGGAAACACTATACAAAATTTCAAATAGCTGAAAAGTATATCCCTATAATTTCATTGTGTATACAGTCAACAGGGCTGTCCACAAATTTTAAGGAGCTTGCATTTATATCAAAGGAACACATGATCGCCGGGGCGATGATGGGAACTGCCGACCTTTTAGGGCAGATGTCAGACAGAGAATATTTGGAAAAGCTGCTATTTTTATACTATGAATTTAAAGAGGCAGGTATTCCTGGTTATTCCACCGAGTATGATATCATATGGAAAACTATAGATTTTTATGTCATGACAGTAAAGCGCATGAAGAGAGATTATCTCAATGTGCAGCGTTATTGTACATATCATTTTGAAAAGCGATATGCTATTCCCAGTAATCTTTATATGGTAGCAATAAACCGCAATATTAGATATATCAAAAAGATAATTGCTGATGAAAGCACAAACTTTAGACATAAATTGAAACGTGGTGACCAGTATCAGCTTCAGATGCTTTCACAACAATCGGTACATCATTAATATTTTAATGTGCTTATGCAATGCAAATGGCAGGATACGTGTGTTGTATTATCAATGTCCTCGGATAAAAAGATAAAAGAACCCGTAGAAATTGCGATGATATATAAGCCATAGTAAGGGCTTATTTGATATACCACCTGCTACCAGAGCATAATGGAAAGAAAAATGTTTGACATAATATGTTCATCTGGGTTATTTTTTAACACTATAGTGATAAAGCAAAAAGGAATAGATATGAAAAAAGCAATAAGCACAATTGTTATGCTGAAACTTGTCTTGCTGGCGGCAAATGTTTGGGCTTATAGTGTGGTTACCATACAGAAGTGGGAAATTAATCAAAATGATGTTATAAAACAATATCTGCCAAACGCGAATTATAAACAGTATACTCTTAATCAGATTGCTGGATATAATAATAAACTTTTAAATTATATACTTGCCATTGATGCAGATTATAAAAATAAGATCACGATTTTTAGAACAGGCAAGGGTATTGCCAGAGATTTTATGTTCATAGGAACAAAATTGTATGTTGTAACTGACTATATGCAACTATCCAATGCTGAATCTTCTTCTGAAGTAATCTCAGCGCTGGGAAAAATATATGGAACACCACAGAAACAAACAGAAGCAAACACAACCACCTATACCTATACAAAAGATCAAACAAAAATTATTGCGATTTTAGAAGCTAAAGGGCAAAAATATTCAATGACTATATATTATTACTATAAAAATTTATTTAAAAGCCTGCTGCAGTAAGTAGTAATTGTGGGTTTTCATGTAACAATGTCTATGGCGATATTTTGTAAGTACTCAGAAAGTAGAGGCACATTCAGGGGAAAATATAGATTGTTTGATTAAGCTTCTACTTAATAGTTCATTTAAAGGTAGAATAATATAAGTCTTTTTTAAACGGTCCAAAATATATTCTCAAAAAGAAATGTTAAGTTTTCTACAGGTTTTTTATGAAAATTTTTATTAAATTCTTGACACAATGTGGTACAATCTGCATATATCCTTTTCATTGAATCTTCAATATAATTGATAATCTTAAATTATACTTTTTACATATGAGGGTGTTACATTGGCTAATATAAAATCAGCTGAGAAACGGAATAGACAAAACGAAAAAAGAAGGCAAAAAAATTCTAAGATTAAATCATCTGTCAGAACTGCTGAAAAGAAAGTGCGCAAAAGCCTTGAAAACAATTCAAATGAAACTGCACAGGTGTTGTTTAAAGAATTTGTTAAAAAAATTGATGCAGCAGCAGGTAAGGATATACTTCACTGGAAAACCGCAGCACGCAAAAAGTCACGATTAGCAAAGAAGGTTAATAGCGTTAATGCTGTATCACAATGACGCAGAGGGTAATTTTTGACCAAGCACGAAATAATTACCAGATTGCATATTAAGCATGAAATCCCCCGTGATGTAGTACAGCAAATTGTTGATGGTTTTGTGGAAGAAATAGTGCAATCGGTTCAAAATGGCGAGAAGGTTACTATTAAGGGGTTTGGCGTTTTTACAAGGATCAGAAAGGCGGAGCGCAAGGTGTTTTCACCAATTGCTCAGCGGGAAGTGGTAGTACCGTCAAAGTATGTTATTGACTTTAAGTCCAGTAAAAACACTGCTATTGAATAGGGGCGCTTAGCTCAGCTGGGAGAGCATCTGCCTTACAAGCAGAGGGTCAGAGGTTCAAATCCTCTAGCGCCCACAGTAATTGGGGTATACAGGCGTATACCCCAATTTATAGTGCTATGAAAAAGTTACAAGAATATCTATCGCCAATTGAGAAGGTCCTTTTAAGCTTTGTTATCGTAATATTTTCCGGTGCTTTTCTTTTATGCCTTCCTGTTTGCACAACTCACGGCATCACATTTATCGATGCATTATTTACTTCAACATCAGCAGTTTGCGTTACTGGCTTAGTGGTTTTAGATACTGCTAAGGATTTCACCTTTATTGGACAGGTAGTCATCTTGTTGCTTATCCAGTTAGGTGGTTTGGGCATAATGACATTTTCAGTTGCTTTACTTTCCTTAATAGGTAGTAGCATATCCATTAAATGGCGTTTTACCTTGCAAAACATGTATAGCGATGTATCAAAACTTCCTGTTCGCCATGTTTTAACAAGGATTGTCATCTATACATTTAGCATCGAGGCATGTATAGCTTTTATACTGTTTACTCAATTTATTCAGCAGTTCCCATTTCGTGTTGCTATCTGGCATTCTATATTTCATTCTGTTTCTGCTTTTTGCAATGCTGGTTTTTCCACGTTTTCCAGTAATCTTATGGATTACAATGGTAATACCGTTGTCATTATCAGTATAGGTCTGGATATTATTTTAGGTGGGCTTGGATTTTTAACGTTGAGCGAGTTATTTTCCAACAAAACATTCAAGCTAAAGAAACTCTGGAAAGCTCTGACTATTCATTCAAGACTGGTATTGATAGTGACAGCTATTTTGATATTTAGTGGTATGTTGCTGTTTCTTGTAATAGAATACGATGGCATACTGAAAACCATGCCGTTAAAAGAAAAATTGTTAGCATCGTTTTTTCAATCGGTAACGGCCCGAACAGCGGGTTTCAATACAGTAGATATTGGTGCTTTGCAGGAAGGCACATGCTTGATGTTAATAGTATTGATGTTTATTGGTGGCTCGCCCGGTTCTATAGCTGGCGGTGTGAAAACAAGTACTGTGGCTGTATTATACATATATCTTATATCCCGTTTAAAAGGGCTTAAACAGATAGTTATAGGGGAAAGAGCTTTGTCATATGATAATATTGAAAGGGCTACAACGCTGGTCATTGTATCGGGAATTTTTATTTTTTGTACTACGTTTATTCTTGTCTTAATACCTACATTGCCAATACCTGAATTTCTTGCATCTTTATTTGAGGTTACTTCGGCATTTGGTACAGTTGGGCTGTCGATGGATTTCACTCCCAAAACTTTACCTATTGAACGGATTATTTTGTGTATTGTTATGTATGCAGGACGGTTGGGACCATTGACATTGATTTCGGCATTGACATCACATAGAAAAACGATTAATATCCGATATGCAGAAGATCATGTAATGATAGGGTAGTTAAATATGAAAAAATATTTTGTAATAGGACTTGGGAATTTTGGGTTTAATATTGCTCGTTCATTAGAAGAAAATGGATGCGAAGTATTGGGGATGGATGTTAATAAAGATCTGGTCCAGCGAGCCAAAGATTCTATAAGTCATGCAATTATTGGCGATGCTTCAGACAGGGAAGTTTTAGAATCATTGGCAATAAGTGATTTTGATGGTTCTATTATAAGTATAGGACAGGATATGGCGGCAAGCATATTGATTGCCTTATATCTTAAAGAGATTGGCATCAAAAAAATTATTGTAAGAGCTATCTCGGAAGACCATGGAAAAATATTATCACTTATTGGTGTTGATACGGTGGTTTTTCCTGAGCGAGATATGGCAATAAGGCTTGCTAACAAATTAGCACTAAAAAATGCAATGGATTATCTTCCTATTACTGATGAATATGGAATTCTGGAAGTTATACCTCCAAAAACCTTTATAAACAAATCATTGAAGGATTTGAAATTAAGTACCCGATATGGATGCCAGGTAATAGGCTTAAAATATTTTCCAAATGGAAATTATAATGATGTAAGCGAAAAAAATGTTCAAATTAAAATTGCGCCAACAGCAGATGATGTCATACTGGAAAATTCGGTTATGATAGTTATTGGTAAAGTAGAGGATATTGAACGTTTACAAAATGCTGATTGATTATATTTCAATTTCCATTCCTTCGCGTGCGATATTTATTGTTAAATTGCCTCTTCGATCAGGATTAATTCCCATGTAGAGTTTTGCATTTGATAGAACAGTATCAAGCTTTTGATCATTATAATCAGGTTCATGGTGGAATAGAATTAATCGCTTGATGTTAAACATGCTGGCAATATCTATTGCAATAGAAGCAGATGAATGTCCCCAATCTATTTTATTTATTGATTCTTCAAATGTATACTGCGTGTCAAATACACATACATCCGCATTTTCAAAGAAATTTTTATATGTATCTATCTTATCAATTTCATCAATATTGAACTCGCAATCACTTGTAAAAACAAATGATTTGCCATTTTCTTCAAACCTGAACCCAAATGAACCACCTGGATGCCGCATGCTTTGATTTTTGATTTTGACATCGTTAATATATATTTCACTTTCCTTATCAATTGTAAAAAATTCTTTCTGAGCAAGCATATATTCTAAATTAATTGGGAAATGGGTATAGACCTGCTGATATTCAATTCGTTCTTTAATATCATTATATGGTGAATAAATATTGAATCGGTTGCCTTTAACATAAAAAGGGGCAAAAAATGGAAAACCCTGTATATGATCCCAGTGGGTATGAGTAAGTAATATTGTTGCAAAACCTTTACCATTACCAAATTCAGTCTTTAATAATTCATGTCCTAATTGTTTTATTCCTGTACCGCAATCAACAATAATTAAATCATCAGTAGAGGTGCGAACTTCCAGTGTTGTTGTATTACCTCCATAGGTGCCAACTATTGATATGGGCAATGTATCAAGGAATGTATCGATAGATTCTTCATTGGAGATATCTTTTGGTGAAGCTAATTGTAATGCCTGTTTTATTTTGTCTCTTATTACATCTGAATTTAATGGAGTTGGGATTGAACCTCGAACGCCCCAGAATTTTACTTTCATTAAATTTTTCTCCTCAATATAATATGGTTATATAAAATATATCCATATAAAGAAATCAACTAATAATTTTTTATAAGGCTCTGGCCCCAATTTCTTTCTTATTTTTTCATGTGTAATCCAATTTTCAATGTGATATGTATGTACTTACGCAGACACAGAACATCGCAGATACAGAACATATGCTCTGACCCCATTATTTCCTGTACAATGCAAGATATGCATTGTTAGATGTTTGTTGCTGATTATTTGTATGATATTATGGGTTATATAAATAATTTATAATGTTTCGTCTCACAAAAAGGAAGAGATGTAGATTTTAGCATATTTATCATTAATCAAAGATTGAATTCCTCCATACAATTCCCCCCTTTCGTTCAAAGGGGGGATAAGGGGGGTTATTAAGGCTCTGACCCCTTATAGTTAGTGTTTTTTTAAAAAAAATCACAAAAAGTATAAAAAATACACCATTTCTTTTTAATTTTTTTCATCTCTGGCGTTATGTATAGTAGGGATTTCAATTATTATAACAACACGGAGGAATACCCATGGCACGGAAATTGCGCCTACAACTGCCCGAGCATACTTACCACATCATGAGCCGCTGTATCGAGTGGCGGGATATGATGCAGGAGGAGTACTTTAAAGCCTGTTTTGTCGACATATTGAACAGAACAAAACAAAAATATGACTTTAAGCTGATAGCCTACTGCATCATGGACAATCACATCCATATCGTTATCCACACAACCAGCACAGGAGCGCCCATAGCACGCATTGTTCAGTATATCAAGGCACGGTTTGCCGAGATGTATAATAAAATAACCGGCAGGACCGGGCCATTCTGGAATGAACGCTATAAGGATATCATTGTACAGTTTGCCCATGATGCGTTTCATTATTTGTTGTGGTTGCTGTGGTACATAGCGTTCAATCCGGTACGGAAGCGCAAATGCGATAGTCCTGTCAAGTATCGCTACAGCAGTATACAATCTTATGTACAGGAGGATGCTGATGTTGGTGTACCGATAGACCATCATGAGTACTTTCTGCAGTTGGGGGACAGCTTTAGCGAACGGGTAAGGCGTTTTTTGCAGTATGAGGAAGCGTATCGCAAACGCTACTCCATTGCACAGTGGGTATAAAAAAGGGGTCAGAGCCTTACAGCATTGCATCAAAAAGCTGATCCTACTTCCACTGGTAACATCTGCTTTGTTTTTGATGTCGATGCTATATTGATTTCAAAAAGCCATAAAAAATTTTGATTATACCTTTGCATGCAATAATTTTAATTCAGCACCAGCTTTTTCAAACATCCCTAATACATAATCAATATGTTCATCGGTATGTGTTGCCATGACGCTGCAGCGGATCAACTGCTGCCCCTGAGGTGTCGCAGGAAAGATTATTGGATTGGTATATACGCCATAATCAAAGAGCTTTTTCCATAACGTAAACGTCATGATATCATCACCAATAATAACAGGGATTATAGGTGTTTCCCCTTTTATTACATTAAATCCAAGATGTTCAAGTCCATTCCGCAAACGTTTTGCGTTATTATGAAGCTTTTGTATAGATTCAGGTTCGTTTTGAATTATTTCAAGTGCTTTAAGTGCTGCAGCAGCATTTGATGCAGGCATGCTTGCATTAAATATAATTGCAGGTGCGTTATGCTTGATGTAGTTTATAACCCGCTCGCTTGATGCTAAAAAACCTCCTGATGAAGCTAAACTTTTTGAAAATGTTCCCATAATAATATCAGTTTGGTCTGTTAATCCAAAATAGCTTGCTGTACCGCGTCCATCATGGCCAATAACACCAAGAGCATGTGCATCGTCGGTCATGATGCGCGCATTATATTTACGGGCTATTCTAACAATATCCGGGAGGGGAGCAATGTGTCCATTCATGCTGAAGACTCCATCAACAACGATAAGTTTTCCTGCATCATGCGGCAGAGCAGAGATTTTATTTTCAAGGTCAACCATATCATTGTGATGAAACTTAACCAGAATACTATCGCCACATAGGGCTTTTGCTATCAATGTGCCCTGTATGATGCTTGCATGATTTTCTTCATCTGAAATAATATATTCCCCTTTGTTTATTAATGATACAATAGCTCCCTGATTCGTTTGATAACCGGTAGAAAAAATACAGGCAGCTTCTTTGCCAACAAATTGCGCCAGCGCTTCCTCAAGCTTACAATGAATATCAAGTGAACCATTGATGAGTCTTGAACCTGAGCATCCCGTGCCATATTTTTCAATGGCATCGATAGCTGCCTGTTTTACTCGTGGGTCATGCGTTAGTCCCAGATAGTTATTTGAACCGACCATGATCATACGTTTATTGTTCATGTACACAACAGGTCCTTCTGTTTTTGTTATTGGGTGGTAATAGGGATACAATCCAAATGATTTAACCTCTTCAACTCGAGTGAAGGCTAAACATTTATCAAAAAGATCCATAGGGAACCTCCTTTTAAAAATATTTAAGGCATAGCAATAAAGCCATCCTTCACAAAACCCATGTTGGAAGCATAAATAAAAATGTTTATTGATACACTTTGCTTTTAACAATACAAAAAAATATTAATAAAGTCAATAATATTATTATAAATGTTGAATAAAAATATGATATTAATTTATATAATATTAATAGGCAAAATTGAGTGAACATTCACTCAATTATGACTAAGTACTCACTCATGTAATAAATCGTTTGTCTGTCAAAGGCATAGTATACGGTTAATAGGCGATAGTTATTATAAAAGGGGGTCAGAGCCTCAATAACTATGAAATAAGAGATGCAGAAACGAGTCCATTATGATATGGGTGTATATTTCTATTTTCGGGAAGGTTGGCCATACCCGAAATGCTGGCATCCATAGGGGATGAAAGTGAAGGAGAACTGTGTAAAGGTGCTATGATTGTACAATGAATTATTTCAACTGTTCTTATTCCATTAGGGATTGTATTATACTATCAGAATTAAAAGTAAAAAAGGAGATTCCACACAAAACCAGCCTTTTTGTTAGTTTATAGTTAGGAATGATAATGGTTCTAATTATAATTTACCAGGCGTGGGATAGAGATTTTGAAAGTTTTAACAAATAGTTAAAGAAGATTGGTGTGTTAAAGGAATAATAATGATTACAAAGTTTAATGATGTGCATTAATCAAGATTGAATATCGACAAAACTACATAAATTTATACCAATAATTAGCTATATACTTTTACATAATATAGTTATCTATAACTATATTACAGTATTATTAATTATATATTAAATTGAGTACATACTAAAAACATATTTATAGATATATTAAATAATATAATAATTACAATATAATATGTGAAAAATATTATATTATTACAAAATATTAAAAAAATTGTAAAATTTTTGATTAATAGTTGACAATACTTAACAGTCGGTATTATACTGTTTACAGAATATGAGTATAGCTGGACGGTAAAGTAGTCATAATAGTTATCAGGAATGAGGAAGGGAGGAGAGCATGTATTTGATCCATAAGGTATTATCAAAAATGGGGCTAAAGAAAAAGAGTTTTTTATTGGGGAAAATAGTACTGGGTAGTCGGTTTTTTGTTGAAATATACCGACATGCCAGTACTGTCAACCCTTATTATAGAGTAACTATCGCCTATATGATTTTTTAAATAAATCACAAGAGGTGCGCCATGAAGCCTTTTAAATCATTGTTCATAATCATGTGCGTTGCAACGGTGTTGTTATCATGTTCGGATAGTAGCAAATTTTTGTTTCAACGCAATGATCCTGAGCCGGAATACCGATTATTTGACCTTTTAGATCCCTATCCGGCATTGTATGATGCATTTGATACTATTGACCAGCATAGGTTTAATGTTATGTTGAGCGATGCTATCAATGCGGATGTTACCGGTACAAAAAATGCCTTGCAACAGATGCCTGCAATCAATCCTGACCCTCTTGTTGATATAGTAGCTGCATTGCGCATAATAATAGAAAGAATTATTAATCAGGACAACTATAAATGGCGTTCTGACCCTTATGATTATGATAACTATGTAACGGATTTCTATAGCTTTTTAGATGATTTAGATGCAGCAAGCCCTGGTACTACCAACGAGCTGGTAAGTATCCTGAGAAAGTCCATAGGCTATATTCAGTATGCTCATGGTCATGAAATAGAGACAGTTATGGCAGATTTGATTGATTTTTTAAAGGATAACCATGGGCAGAATGTTGGCACGGTGTTGCCACTGTTGCAGGAAGGATTGGGTAAAACATTATTACGGGCAAATACTTTTTATGACGATAGCAGCAATAAATTGGGAAATGCAGTTGTTGGTATGGATGCGCTGCTGTCAGGGATAAACGATATAGCTACGGAGGATGCTGATGCACGTGAAGCGCTCTATGATGTAATACGCGAGCTGGGTGCGGTAATGACGGCAAAAGCGGGAGATAAAACATTTGCCGACATACTCAAAGAGCTTATGATAAATATTGAGGATTATGCTACAGTTGGGGGCAGTGTTTATAGCTCCAATGCAAGTTATTATCATGATGGAAGCGATTATTATGTTAATACTGAACTTAAAAATGGTGTACGACAGATGTTGCCTGGTTTGGCGTTGCTTTTTATACGGGCAGGCGATAATGCACAAGCATCTCCTATCTATGACCCGGTGGATAACAATTCGCCCAATCCCGACGGGCGCTCAGCATTGGAATATTTAACACAGAAATTGTATGATTTGAAGTTAAACTGCGGAATAGATTTTACAAATTATGAGGTTGAGGCATCCCTGAAAAGGATGACCCAGTATAATGGATTTGGAGAGCTCCGAAGCAGTGCAAGCTATAAAGTATCGTATTTAGATCATCTGTTGTATACTTTGATAGCGTCGTATGACTTTGGTTTTTTAACCAAAACTTCTGATGGTGCTTCAGAACCTTACAATAATGATCAGGATGGTCATTGCTCTGTTCGCAAACATGGTGAACCAACAGCTGGTATTATTACTATAAATGATAGTTTATATTCCATGGTAAGCCATGCAAAAGAAGCAAGAAGCTCCAGCCAAAATTGTACCATTGGATGGTTAGGTGCTTATAATTTGGCTCTGGATGCAAGGGCTGTTACGCAAACATGGGATGGCGATACAGGAGGTCTATTAACATCAGTTGAAATAACAAATGGTGCGCAAGGGAATTATATATATCGTTGTAAAAACTCATTTTTAAGTTCACAGGCTAATAACTATAAATTTTATTTAGGGTATGATTTTCCAACTCTTCTATTATTCAGTGGTTTTTCTGCTGGTGATGCTGGTATTCCAAACGGGGGAATTACCGGTATAGTTCCAACATCAAATACTACAACAGTAGGCACAAATAATGATTACCGCACTTATTACCCGTATGTTGGCAATGGATTGGGTGAGCTTAACACCGGACGCTGGACTATGGGCTGGATTGCCCGTGCATGCTGGGAAGGTGAAGGTCCCTACTATTATGCTGATCCCAACGCAAAAACCAGAACAGCATCAGATGGTAAGGTATATCATGTATATTTTAGACCTGATGGGAGGATTTATGCGTTTGTATGTAAAGAAGATCCTGCTAATCCAGTATATTTTTATCCAAATGATGGTGGCAATGATGCAGATGAAACTGATAACCCTCAATCATTAACAATTGATGGTGTTGAATTTAAACTCAGAGCTAACAGATACCGTGCAAGCTGGCATACTGATTATTATTTGCTGAAATCGGATTATATAAACTACCATGAAGATGCTAATCATCCACCTGCAGGATGGACGGGTTATTATTCACCTGCAAATGTAGTGGGTACTACTGGTATCAATAAATTTAAAATGCACTCATTACAGGATACAAAAAACAAAGGTGAGTATGGTGATGACCTTGATGCTTCAACAAATAATGCTGGGTGTTTGTGGTTCTGGGAGAAGATTGCTGAAAATAATACTGTAAGAGGATGTAACAGTCATGAAGAAGCCATGTATAGAAATTTTCAATGGCTTATGCTGGAAAAGAAATTTGTATTTATAATGCCTATGCGATCATATGTTAACATTCATGCTACTGCTGCGTGGTGTATAGGTGTTACATTGAATATAGATTCTCCGCTTTTTACAATAATTGAAGCTAATGGAATGGCTGGTATTGCAACAGCTAAAAAAACTGGCACAGTTGGTACATGGGTAAAGCTTGGAAACCGGGGTGACGGAGAGGGATGTACAAATTATGGCCACAACCAGCCAAATGGTGCAAATTATGGTGATTCGCTGCAACCTGCAGATGGCAGGCTATGGGTTATTGTTAAAGAGGATTCATCATATAAAACTAGTTTGAGTGTACTAACCGATGGAGATTATGTTGATATTAATACAATATGGAGTACTATCCTTGGTAATGGTAATGTTTTTCCTAATATTGTTGGTGATAACCTGGCTCCTATTGCACGAATGGCTTTTGTACAACCTGATTTAGTGGCTTCCAATTCATCAGACATTGGTAATATAAATGCTGCTGCATGGCAGAACCGTAATAAACTGCTGCCCATTATTGTGGCATTATCAGGGGATTTACATGAAAAATCTCATTATGATAAACCATCAGACCAAAATAACCACTGGTATAACTTTAGCGGTAACCATAAATATCCACTAAAACATCTGCGTGACCTCATAGCCATGCTGGGCAATCCAATTATGCGCTATTATAAAACGCCATATACCGGTGCGGCAAAGGGATGGTTTGTGCCACAGATTCAGGATCAACATGGCAGGGGCGTGTATGCAATGTTTACGCCAAAACCTATTGATAGTGCTGTAAACTTTAATCCCAACAGCTCATTACGCTCGGTTGCTGCTGTGTTGACCGAAAATTCTCAAGCTGCTGCGGATGGGATTATCCCGGCTTTGGCAAACAGTAAAATGGTTACAAAGCTCATGGCGTTGTTACAACAAATTGGTCAATATGGTTATGGTGCACTACCAATCTATCAGGATGGTACAAAAGGAAGCAGTGACTATGCTGACTGGGGTGCCCGTCGTAAGATATTTTATGGTCTGGAGCAGATAGTAACTCGCATGAAATGCAATAAGAGTATTGAGCAAACAAGAGACTATTATGGAATCAGCTATCCTGCATGGATGTTTGTTAAAAATAGTGATGATATTGACATGGATGTAGCACTGGATGAGCTTATTGGATACGATGATGTGGATGGTAATCCCTATGTATGGGGCAAGGGACTGGCAGCATTTGTCGATCACAGAGATCCAGCCCATCCCAACTATAAAGGATGGAATTGGAATAATTACTATAAGCTTGTCAATGGTCTTGGTGAGTTGATGAGCAATCAGGGTGCAACAAACGGATATTATTGTATAAACGATGACCTTATAGCAATGATTGATAAAACGCTGACAAGCTTCAAAGCAACAAATGCCCAGTTGAGAGGAGTGCGTCATACATTGGGTACGGTATTATACTACTATTATGATGATACATCACAGTGGATTATTCCCAATGAACTAAAGGACATAATGACCGGCTATCTGCCACAAATATTACAGGAATATACCGGGTACAATGCAGATCTATTATCGGTTGCCAGCAATATGCTTGTTGATGATGGATTCCTTGAATATTTTTTGACCAACCTTTCATCGCCACATCCATCAGAAGATGTTTTTAACCAGTTGTACGAATTTTTGAATCTGGGTTTAATTAAATCGAAGGATTCAAGGCTATGGGATGATCTCAATGAATTGATGATTGGTCTTGTAGTACGATTAAATGAGACATTAGAAGGAAGGTCAAATAAGGCAGCAAGCTTTGAAGATTATACAAAGCCAGTATATTCATCACCATCTGAATATTTATACAGCGACGAGTTTGATCCATATTCGGGATTGGGACAGCTTTTGACTAAATGATAGAGCACAGCAACAACCATAGGGTTAGTCCTGTGGTTGTACAAGATATATAGTTTATTATCGGAGGTCATGATGTATATAGTGTTGAGACGTAGTGTGATGATAGTATTTGTCATTATAATTATGCCTGCTTTAGTGTATGCTAATTTTGCCGATACCTATGGATTTGGAGCGCAGGGTGTAGCCAGAGGAAATGCAATGACAGCAGTGGTAAATGACTGGTCAAGTGTATATTATAATATAGCAGGATTAGGAAGAACGCAAGGATATCTGGTATTGACTGTACAACAAACAGAGCCAAAACAGCAGATTACTTTAAAACAAAAGGGTGGGAAAGATAAAAAAGAACAGGAGGTGGTCACTGTTGAACCTCAGGTGGCATCACCATATGATCTTTACCTATACAAGGATCAGCTTGTAATCAATTATATGTATACACAGCCTGATATGACCATTGATATTCCCCGTGAGACGGTAGCTGATAAAGATCTTGATTTTGGGACGGTTGCATTAGGTTTGGTACTGGATTTAAATCATTTTGTTAAACTGCCATCGTTTATTTCATCAGGGCGTTTTGGATTGGGTATGGGACTTTTGCAAGATGGGACCCTTGTGAGAGTATATGATGTTGACTTGCGCACGCATGACTTTTTACGCTATGGCAAGGAAGCTGAACGAACAGTCATATTAGCAGGGATGGGTTTTGGATTTGCGGATGATCTTTTTGGAATAGGATTTGGTATCAATGCATGGTCAGGTGGCAAAGGTGCAGTGCGCTTGATGGATGTTGACATGGCATCGCCAAATCCTCAAACGCCCAATTCAGAAATACAGATGGAACTTTCACCAAAAGTTGCTCCGGTTTGTGGATTATATATATCCCCGGGCAAAAAGATCAATGCTTTACGAGGACTGGAGATGGGAGTAGCGTATAGAGGTGAGATATATATGGAGGTTAAACCATTTTCAACAACAGCAGAGTTGATAGATGGAACGATACAGTTACAGATGGCGCTCAACATATTTGATTACTATACACCGCATATTATCAGTGGTGGAATTGCCTATACTTTTTTGCCTATAAAACCATTATCAGGGTTAACATTATCGTTTGATGTGGAATATCAGATGTGGTCTAAATATAAGGTTTCCAAAGCTAAAGAAGAGTACTGGAGTCAATATGGTATAATAATGCCTGAATATGATGATATCATAGTTCCCAAAGTTGGTATATCATATAATTTTGGATGTTTAATACCAAAAATGGAGTGGCTTACTTTACATTTAGGATATATGTACCGACCCACGTATGTTCCTGACGATACAGTGAATGACGCGTCGTTATTCAATTTTATGGATTGCAATACCCATATTGCTTCGGCAGGGTTAACATTTACTATCCCAAGAATGGGACCTATGGTTGCCCCTTTAGTAATAACTGTTGCCGGACAGATGCAGATGCTACAAGAAAGAAAGGTGAAGAAGGATAGGGTGGCGATTGAACAAATATATGAAAATTTTGATGGGAATCCTACAAATGACGATATCTCTCAGGCTGAAATTGATGAATTATATCCTGATTACTCATTTAGTGGTACTGTATACACTGGATTTGTGGAGGTAGCATTACGCTGGTAATATATACACTATAAATTATTGGCTTTATAATCTATAAAGCGCCCCATATCTATAAAATATAATCTCTGGCGAACATAATTATTTAATGTTCGCCTTTTTTTATCTAATAAGTAGGCTCTGACCCCATTTTTACCTGTACAATGTTAAATGTGAATTGTGAGATGTTTGTTGCTGATAATTTGTATGAAATTATGAGTTAGTGTCGCGCGTTATTCTGAGCAAAGCAAAGAATATCGTCTTTAAAAAAACAATAGATTCATCAATCTCTGGCGCTTACTCAGAATAAGAATGCTACCATAATGATAAACAGCCATACAATGATGTATGGCGTTTTTGGATGCGGGCGCATGATAAGACAGCCTGCCGCAGGTTATCAAGGCTCTGACCCCCTGTAGATAGTGTTTTTTCAAAAAAAATCACAAAAAGTATAAAAAATACACCATTTCTTTTTAATTTTTTTCATCTCTGGCGTTATGTATAGTAGGGATTTCAATTATTATAACAACACGGAGGAATACCCATGGCACGGAAATTGCGCCTACAACTGCCCGAGCATACTTACCATATCATGAGCCGCTGTATCGAGTGGCGGGATATGATGCAGGAGGAGTACTTTAAAGCCTGCTTTGTCGACATATTAAACAGAACAAAAGAAAAATATGACTTTAAGTTAGTAGCCTACTGCATCATGGACAATCACATCCATATCGTTATCCACACAACCAGTGGTGGAGCGCCCATAGCACGCATTGTGCAGTATATCAAGGCACGGTTTGCTGAAGTATATAATAAAATAACCGGCAGGACCGGGCCATTCTGGAATGAGCGCTACAAGGATATCATTGTACAGTTTGCTCATGATGCCTTTCATTATCTCTTGTGGTTGCTGTGGTACATAGCGTTCAATCCGGTACGGAAGCGCCGGTGCGATAGTCCTACAAAATATCGCTACAGCAGCATACAATGCTATGTACAGGAGGGTGCTGATGTTGGTGTACCGATAGATCATCATGAGTACTTTCTGCAGCTGGGAGACAGTTTCAGTGAACGAGTGAGACGTTTTTTGCAGTATGAGGAGGCGTACCGTAAGCGTTACTCCATTGCACAATGGGTATAAAAAAAGGGGTCAGAGCATTATACGTTACGAACGTTTTTTTAATGGTATAACAGTTTTATTGAATCAAACGCAACACTGAATCGGAATGTACATGATGAAGCTGTGATGGATTTTTCACATTTCTTGGGATAAGTGCATCGATTGCATCAACCTTATCTTTTATATAGGGGGTATGTGCAACATCCGAAGCCATGATATTTTCAAACTCTACCTGTAATCTGTTAAGATGAGATATGGAATCGGTAATAAGATTTTTTACCTGTTCCTGCTTATGCACTATATACTCATTAGTGGAACTATCACCAAGATATTCTTTTAAAACAGGACTATTGTTATAAAGAGTTGAATTAATAATGGACTGCTTGTTATTCCCACCATTTTTATTATCTTCAATGATAAGCCGTATTCCTTCATCGATAACCTGATATCTGGAAAGTGTAGTTTGAATATCTTTGATCTGATTGTGTAAATCATCAAGGCGTGCAAGCACTTTATGCTCAAGGGAAACTTTATCATTGGATACTTTATGTTTGTTACCCGACTTTTGTTCATCAACACTGTTGGTATTTTTTAATTGTTTTGCTGATTGCAGAATAGCATCAATACTTACTTTCATATATCCCTCCCTGATGGCAAACTCCCTTATGGTCATCAGTATTCACTACCTATAATTTTTTGTCAACAGTTAATTTTAATGTGACATAAAAAATCTTACTATAACTATCGGTAATTGAAAAAAAATATAAATTAAAAAAAAATTTTTTTTAAAAATTACCATTCCGGCGTTTTTATATATGGGCGATAGTTACTTTTGAAATAGTTGGAATGTAAATAATAACAACATTATGTTTTACGGAATTCATGATGGTAAGCATCTTGCCATCCATAAAAAATGAAAATTATACAAACCGAACAATGCTCCTCTCGTTTTGCAAAGGACAGGGGGTAAGGTTAATATTTCGATTTTCTGAGGAGGATACTATGGAATCAAAAAATGATTTGCCTATACAACGGTGTATAAAAGGTGAACCACTTGAAGCATTGAGCGATGTTGAGCTTTTAGCAGTACTAATTGGCAGTGGGGTAAAAGGGAAAAATGTTATGGAATGTGCGTTTTATGTCATTGAACAATTTGGAGGGATGAACGGGATATATCATGCAGGGATACGAGAACTGGCACATACAGATGGTATTGGATTTGTGAAAGCAATTCGTATAAAAGCTGCATTCGAGTTAGGGAGGAGGTTAATAGTACCAAAAAATTATGAAGGGTCAATTGACTCACCGCGTATGGTATGGGAATTCATTGTGGGACAGATTGCATGCAATAAGCAGGAGGAATTCTGGGCGCTTATACTGGATAATAAAAACAGATTGCTGAAAAAAACAAGAGTTTCCATAGGTACTATCTCTGAATCAATAGTACATCCTCGGGAAGTCTTCAGAGATGCAATCCGCGAAGCAGCATCATCCATTATCATTGCTCACAATCATCCGTCAGGGTTGCTTAAGCCATCGGTCAATGATATTGAGATTACACGCAGGGTAGCACAGGTTGGTGCTATAGTTGGGATTCAGCTTCTGGATCATGTAATTGTTACCGATAACGATTATCTGAGTTTGCGTGAAACTGATGAAAAGTTATTTTTGGCATAATGCTATATATAAAGCGGTGGTCAGTAGGCTTTGTTAAAATATAATCATACAGTTACATAGAAAGGATATAGTAAAACAGTTGACAGCAGTTTTAAATATTTATACCATAAATAATGACTTTATTATGGAACAGTCATAGGAGTATTGCCATACATCCCGGAAGAACCAACTATGAAAGCAATCCAGCATGTAGCGTCCGGGATTTTGGTCCTATGAATAAATAATCAGGAGAACATATGAAATACAAAAAACCGGGTACTATTGTGTTGATTGCCATTACCGTAATTTTTATACACGCAACACTTGTTTCTGATACCAGGCATGGTACATGGGTTATCTATAATGTGCCCGCTTCACCACAATCCGAAAAAACAATACCGGTTAAGATTTACTTTCCTAAAAGCTATTCAGATTCAAGCCGTGTTATTATCGCATTTCATGAATATGACGGTTCTATGAATAGCTGGCAGAATAACACCAGCATTGCCTATTATGCCAATCAATACAATATGGTCATTGTGTGCCCACACATGCCACGCTCAGTTTACGAATCATATTATTTTGATCAAACTACGGTTAAATGGAATGAGATGCCGGCGCTTTTGTGGATTGGCCAGTTACTGCTGCCCTATTTAAATAATACTGTTGGCTTAAACATTACAAAGCAAAAACTTGGCGTGTGTGGTTTTTCAATTGGTGCGCGTGGTGCATTGCGCGTGGGTGAGGTGTATCATGACTTTGTTGGCGCTATTGCATGTTTGTCAGGATATTACGATATGCTTTCGCATACAAAAAATCATATGTTTACCGCCGTCTATGGAAAATATAATGACTTTCAACAACGATGGGCACAAACTGATAATGCTATTGATGAAGCAAAAAATCTTGGCGATGTTGCAGTGTTCATTGCACATGGCAATAAAGATTCGCGTGTTCCCATGGAGCAGGCGTTTATGCTGGCGTTAAAGTTGAAACAGCTTCAAAAGGAATATAAAAGTGGCTATAATTTTACATTTGTGGAAAAAAAGTATAAGATGCATGATTGGAATTACTGTCAGTCGGTGCTTCCCGATATGATGGCATTCTTTAATGAAAATTTAAAATAAAAAAATATATGAAAAATTTCAGGGCGATAGTTCCTTTTATCATTGTATTGGTGGCATTGTGTTGCAGTAAGCATGGTGTCCGCAGTGGAGCCATGCTATGCACAATGCATAACGCTCATAATTTTTATAGTAAGGCTGATTTTGCACGATGTATGGGAATAGATGAAAATGCACTTGAGGATTATTTCATTTTTTCTCAATCAGCAAAAGCGTTCAGTGATACTGCATCAACCGAGAGTATGCTAAAATCAACTGTTTGCGATACAATAGTAGATGAGGTAATGCTGCGCATACAGACTATGTTTACCAATAAGCAGTTTGCACGATGGCATTTTACTGAGATGTCATTGCCGGTACAGTTCAGGACATTTATACAGCAGGGAAGTATCCCTGAAATGATGGTTGTTGGATTGGTAAAAAAAGAGGACCTTTCTGCCAGGGCAATTATATATTATTTGCCATTAGAATATAAGATGGACATAATAGGAAGAGAAAAAGAAAACGGCAAAATGCCTGATTGGTGAATAAAAGCTTGACAAATAATGAGCGAACGCTTGTTTTATAAAAAAAGGATGGTATATGCTTACACTGGGTATGGATATAGGTTCAATTACTGCAAAGGCTGTTGTTTTAAATGGTGGCACTATAGTTGGCAGTAAGGTAATTTTTACAGGGTTTAATGCTGCAAAAGCTGGCGAAAAGGTGGTACAGGAGCTTTTAGCTGAATTAGGGCTAACACTAGAACAAATTGAAAGGATTGTAGCAACCGGCTATGGTCGGAAAAGTGTTGGATTTGCACATGCTACGGTAACCGAGATTACCTGCCATGCCAGAGGAGCTCACTTCTTAGATAACTCAGTACGATCTATTATAGATATTGGCGGGCAGGACAGCAAGGTGATAGTTATCGATGAAACGGGCAGGGTAAAGGATTTTGCCATGAACGATAAGTGTGCTGCCGGTACAGGACGGTTTTTAGAAGTAATGGCACGTGCACTGGAGGTTGATCTGGATGTGTTTGGTGAACTATCGCTCAAGGCAAATAATCCGTCCAAGATAAGCAGCTTATGTACGGTATTTGCCGAATCGGAAGTAATTTCACTTATTGCAAAGGGTGAGTCGCGTGATAACATTATTGCTGGTATTCACCAGTCAATTGCATCTCGTGTAATGGCAATGGCATCGCGTGTGGGGATTGCCAGTCCTGTTATGATGACTGGCGGTGTGGCAAAAAATATTGGCGTTGTCAATGCAATTGAAAAGTTACTGAATTCCCCGGTAAAAGTTTCAAAGGATGCCCAGGTTATTGGTGCACTTGGTGCAGCCATACTGGCTGCTGAAAATTAGTTATTTCTTTTTGCTGGTAAAAAGCCTTTCCCAGTATTCAATCTCTTTTTGACTCAGGTTGGGATTTTCTTCTTTTTCAGGGGTTTGAGCAGAGATGAAATCTTCAATGGTTTGATTAACAAACAGAGCAAAGTCTTCGCTTTTCATAGTTTTTGTTTTAAAACGGCTAACATACTCTATTATATCTTTGTCGCTGGTTACGACAGTTGTGTTGCGTGGCTGTAAGTCTTTGCGTATAAATTCCTTTATTAAAAAGTCAGCAGAATAATGCAGGGAATAGTACACATCGATAGTATATACTTTTTCGCTTGAGATAGGAATATCACTGGTTTTTTGTCCGTCAAAAACAATGCGTATTCGTTTGCGTGTTAGTTTGGCAAACATCTTTAGTAAATCTAAAAGCTCACGGCGTGCTTCTATGAGATTATCCTGAAGCATGAGTTCTTCTAAATGGGGAAATTTATATATGAGGTTATAGCCGTCAATCAGATACGTCATGACACACTCTTGCAAACTGGTTTATTAACTGGAAATTATGATTTTCACACTATATACAAACTATAGTACTATACAAGCATTTTTTTTAAGTAACTATCGCCATATAAAATTTTTGTATAATTTAGTTGACTGATGCATAATCCAATGTATAAAAATATAAAAAAGGTATAGTACAGCTTTCTTAACACCGACATACAGTATAACAATTGAAAAAGGGATAGTATGACTGATAGTAACAACGAACAAAAGTACAACGTTGCATACTTAGAACGTCAGCTCTTTAACCTGTCAAAGCTTGTTGAAATTAACAGGATTATTAACTCAACACTTGACATGGCAAAACTTTTTACCATAATAATGGAAATCATTAAAGAGATAATGGAGACCGAAGCAAGCACCTTGTTTTTGTTTGATGAGAAAACCAATGAGCTTGTGTTTAAAGTGGCTCTGGGTGAGGCCGGTGATAAATTGCAGGAGAAATACA